>Ga0194120_10000089_pt1 | contig 142662 bp, 123 predicted proteins | sample TA2MahCa65mmetaG_FD_148642 | JGI IMG/M metagenome (GOLD analysis project Ga0194120, IMG submission 148642) | Freshwater microbial communities from Lake Tanganyika, Tanzania - TA2015019 Mahale Deep Cast 65m | ecosystem: Environmental > Aquatic > Freshwater > Lake | place: Tanzania: Lake... | reverse complement strand
AGGCGGAGGCGGGGGGAATGGATCTCCGGCAGAGGGGGGCGGTGTGGACGTATCTGACGACGGATCAGCCGTTCGGGACGATGACGGAGCGGGTGATGAAAGGGTTGATGAGAAAGAGGAAGAGCGGGCGGGTGTGGGGGTGAGGCGGGGAGTAAAGAGGGAAAACCGGCGCGGATTGCGTTGTCAATAGGCGGATAGAAACGGCTGGAACCGGAGGGAAGCATGAAGGGCCAGAAGGCCGTAGGTGTGGCTATCGGCTTCACCTTGCTGTTGAGTGCATTTGCGCTGGGATACTATGGGCTGCAATATATCCCCGAGCAGCGGGCGTATTTTCTGACGCTGCGGTTCCGGGTGCTGTCGGCGATGGGATCGCAGATCCGGAAGAAGGTGGAAAGCCTGGAGTCGTCGCTGCGGTACCTGAAAAAGGTGAACCAGGACAAGCTGTATTCGGACGCGCTGCTGCCGGATTTGCAGCTGGACAAAGAGGCGAAGCCGGGGGCCTGGCGGATGCGATTCATGGCGTCGGGGGACGGCATGCGGCTGTACCTGAGGCAGGAGGAGCAGATTGGGTATATCCAAATGGAGCGGGCACTGGGTCCGCTGACGCGTGAGGATCTGTTCGACGACATTCTGATCGCGGACGAGGAAGGGAACGTGGTGTTTCAGCGATCGGAGCGGGGGGCGCGGGTCACGCACTTGACGCAGCTGACGCAGTCGAAGGAACTGTACCGGGAGATGCGGGAGGAGGTTGAGCACGGGGGGCTGAAGTATCACGTATTCATGCAGCGGATCCGGATCGGGAGATCGGGATCGCCGGAAGGGGAGGGCAAATCGACGGAAGAGGGCGTAACGCTGCTGTTGTGCGGTCTGACGAAAACGGATGAGTTGAAAGCGCAGGCGAGGCACGTGAAGCCGCAGTTGTTTCTCGCGGTGTTTCTGCCGCTGCTGGCGGCGGGGCTAGCCGGACCGCTGCTGAAGCTGGTGTTGCTGCAGGAGACGGGGCGGATGCGGCTAGGCGATGTGCTGCGGCTGGCAGGATCTACGGTGCTGGCATGCGGATTGGGAACGCTGCTGCTGGTGGGGTATGCGGCGGCGACTGGCGAACGGGCGCGGATGGAGAAGGCGCTGGAGAAGGAGGCGGGGCTGATCGAGGGAGATCTGTCAAGGAAGTTGGGGGCGATGACGCGTTTCGTGAGGGCGGTGGACCGGAAAGCGGCCGAATGGGATCAGACGGGCTGCCTGACGGGGTACGGGGATCACTGCGTGCATCGGACGCAAGCGGGAGAGGTGAGCTACGTGCCGGCGGCGGTGATCAACCTTTGGAATCCGGAAAAGGTAAAGCACCTGCCGGAGGAGACAGAGCCACTCGATTTTCTGTTCTGGACCAGCCGTGCCGGAGCGCAACTGGAGAAGTGGACGACGAAGGTCCTTCCGACCAGCAGCGTTTCGCTGAAGGGGTCACCGTACTTCGTGAGCCTTGGGGAGAAACGGTTGATGCGTGTAAGAGGGAAGGAGAGCGAGCCCTTCACGCTGCAAGGTTTGATCTCGACGACGACGGCGCAGCCGATTTGGGTGCTGATGATGGAATCGGAGCGGCGCGGCCTGGTGGAGCAGAAGGAGATCTACTCGGTGTCGGCGGTATGGGACATGAAGGAGCTGACGAGGAGGCTGCTGCCGCCGGACACGGGCTTCGCGCTGCTGGATGCCGATGGGAGCGTGCTGCTGCATTCGCAGGAGACGCTGAGCATGCAGGAGAACCTGCTGGAGGAGACCGGCGAGGCGAAGGTGTTGCGTGAGGCAAAGAAACAGCGGGTGCCACAGTCGATCCGGACGCACTACCGCGGGCGGGAGTATCTGCTGCACAGCCGGCCGGTAACGGCGGTGGAAGGGGCGCAGTGGACGGTGGTAACGTTCCGAAACCTGGAGAGAAGGGTGGCGAGCAACTGGCTGGCGACGGCATCGGCGGGCGTGATGCTGGTGCTGTACCTGTGCCTGGCAGGAACGCTGGCGGTAGTGACGATGCTTGTGCTGATCCGTCCGTGGCGATACCGGCCAAGGAGGAGAATTCTGGAAGCGACGCGGATGTTCTGGCCATGCCGGCGGAGGGCGGAGCAATACTGGCGGATCACGCTGATGGGCGTGGCGATGGCGGCGGTGTGGGTGGCGGCGATGGCGGGCGGCGACAACGGAGTGGTGCTGTGTGTGAGCTTGCTGCTGCCGGCGTCGGGTGTGGTGGCAGCGGGCTGGATGGTTCACCAGATTCCGCGGAAGAAGGGCGCGGTAGTGGGGCGGAGAGAAGCGGGGTTGTGGTACAGCGCGAGCCTGTTGACGATGTGTTTGCTAGGGGGAGTGGTTCCGGCGGCGGGTCTGATGCGGGTGAACTACGAGCATGAGACGTGGCGCGGCGCCAAGCGCTGGATGCAGGAGTTGGGACGAGGGCTGGAAAGCAACTGGGTGCGGGAAGCGGCGGAAGTGAAAGGCTCGCCGGCCTACAACGAAGAGGCGAAGAAGTACATCGAGGAGAAATGGCTGGCGCCGGGCCGTTGTGGGAAGGTGATGCAGAGTTCGGCCGATTACAATGTGTTTCTAGCGGAGACGCGGGTGCGGTGCGTGGAAGGGGCAGAGGTGGAGCAGTCCGAGGAAGGGGTGAGCTGGCAGGCAGTGATGGATAGCTTTGTGGGGGAAAAGCTGGCGGCGATGGCCGGGCTGGGTCCAGGCGAGACGACACGGGCCGGGGGGCAACGCTGGGCGCGCTGCTGCGGGCGGATGGGATTGAGCTATCAGATGGCGGCGTGGGAGCCGTCCGGCAGCGGCGGAGTTCCCGTGCGGCTGGATATCGAGGCGCGGGCCGAGGCGCTGGGGCTGCCGGGTGCCATCTGGTTCTGGGCGGCGGTAGTGTGCGGACTGGGAGCGCTCGGGCTTTGGATCCACAAGACGACGCAGATCATCTTCCTGATGAAACTGGAGAGCGCACCACTGCCGGAGGCGGGGAGAGTGATTCAGGAGGCGGCCGCAGGCGGCGCGGTGCTGGTGATCGGGTTGCCGCTAAGCGGGAAGGATTCCATCGTGGAGGAGGCGTGGCGGCGGCGGATGGGCATCATGGACACGGAAGCGGCGCCGCCGCGGCTGACGCTGGCCGAGGAACGTGTTCATGAGGGATGGGTGGGGGAAAAGATGGCGTGGGTGAACGAGGAATTGTCCGGGAGGACGAGAGCGGCGGCGGCGGGAGGTGGAGTAGTAAGCATGGGGAGAAGGGGCCGTGAGGCGTGGCTGCACATCTCGAACCTGGAGTGCATGCTGGGCGGCGCGGGAGAGAGAAAGGCGATGCTGGAGCTGCTAGAGCAACTGACGGCGAAGCGGCGGCGTGGAGAGGAGATCGGGTTGTTGGTGACCTCGTCACTGGATCCCGGGGTTCATTTCCGGATGGTGCTGGAGGAGGAGATGAAGGCGGTGTACCGGGATTCGATGCCGGAGGGAGAGTTGCAGAGATGGAGCCGGGTGTTGCACGGGTTCCGGAAAGCGCGGGTGGTGGAGCCGGAACTGAGAAAGGAGGAGGAGGCGCCGGAGTGGCGGCAGCAGCTATGGGAGGAGTGCAGGCTGCACCGGCCGATGCACGCCATTTACCGGCGGCTGTCGGCGGAGATGTCGGAGTGGCACCCGCCTCCGGGCATCGATGTGGTGATGGCGCGGACGGCGGAAGAGGCGCAGCTGTTCTACCAGCTGATCTGGGCGTCATTGACGAGGCCATACAAGCTTGTGCTGATTCAGCTGGCGCAGAGCGGATACGTGAATCCGCAGGGGCAGGAGGCGCTGGAAGATTTGAGGAGGAAGGGGCTGGTGATGATGGACCCGCAGCCACGGATCATGAACGAAACGTTCACGGCGTTTCTGGAGAGAGCGGAGAGCGAGAAGGCAGTGCGGGCGTGGGAGCAGGAGGGAGGCAAGAGCGTGTGGCCGGTGCTGCGTAATATGTTGGCGGTGGTGGCGGTGCTGGGACTGTTCGTGGTGGCGGCGACGCAGCGGCAGGCGTTTCAGAATCTGGGCGGGCTGATCACGGCCGTGGTTGGGGTGGTGGGAGGCGGGTTTAAGTTGGTGGAGATGATCCGGAACAAAAAGGGACCGGTTCAGGAAGGGTGAGTAAGGAGTTTCCCAAAAAAGCAGAAGAATAGGGGCGAAATTGGAGGCGAGCCAAGACACACGGGCCGGGTATTTCGAAGTAGAATGCGATGTACCAGGAACGGAGGACGGCGATGAATCGAGAGAAAGCGATGCCGGTGGCGATCGGGGCGACGCTGCTGGTGCTGGCGTTTTCCTTTGGCTACTACTGGCTGCAATATATACCGAGCCAGCAGGAGTATTTTCTGACGCTGCGGTTCCGGGTGCTGGCATCGATGGGGAGCCAGGTTCGGGTAAAGCTGGAGAACCTGGAATCGTCGTTGGCGTTCTTGGCGCGCGTGAAGAACGCGGAAGGGTATGCGAAAGCGCTGGTACCGGACCTGCGGTTGGGAGCGCATGATCAGGCCGGCCACGCGAAGATGCACTTCGTATCCGCGGGCGACGGGATGCGGATGTATCTGCACCAGGAAGAGCACACGGCGTACGCGGAATTGAAGGAAGTGCTGCTGCCGCTGACGCGGGACGATTTGTTTCACGATATCTTGCTGGCGGACGGGGAAGGGCGGGTGCTGTATCAGCGGGAAGGGCGCGGGGCTCGGGTGACGGAACTGCAGCAGCTGATCGAATCGAAGGAGTTGTACAAGGAGCTGCGCGAGCAGGTGATGCATGGAGGGCTGCAGCATCACCTGTTCATGCAGAAGATCCAGATCGGGCTGCCGGCCAGAGCGCCGCGAAGGCCGGGGACGACGACGGAAGGGACCACACTGCTGCTGTGCGGACTGACCCGATCGGCGGAGTTGAGCGAACAGGTTCGGCATGTGGCTCCGCAGCTGTTCCTATTTGTGTTTCTGCCGCTTATGGCTGCGCTGCTGGCCGGGCCGCTGATGAAGCTGGTGATGCTGCCGCCGACGGGGCGCGTGAGGTTTCTGGATGTGGCGCGGCTGACAGGTTTCACCGTGCTGGCGAGCGGATTGGGGACGCTTCTGCTGCTGGGTTATGCGGGGGCATCGGCGGAGCGGCGGCGGATGGAGCCGGAGCTGGAGCGAGAGGCGGCGGGACTGGAGCAGGAGCTGGCGAATCAGTTGGGGTCGCTGGCGAAGTTCGTGCGGGGGGTGGACCGGAAGGCGGCGGAATGGGATGCGAGCGGATGCCTAGAGAAGGCCGGCGAGGGATGCATCCGGCGGGTGAAGAAGAAGGAAGTGGAATATGTTCCGGCGGCAGCGGTGAACCTGTGGAATCCGGAACAGCGGAGACATTTGGGAGAGGAGTGGGAGAACATCGATTTCCTGTTCTGGGCGAGCCGGGAGGGAAGGCAGCTGGAGAAGTGGACAACCAAGCGGATGCCGACGAGCGCGGTGGGGGTGAGCGGGCGGCCGTATTTCGATGGATTGGCACAGCGGCGGCTGGTGCGGGTGCACGGCGGAGAGGGGTTCACACTACAGGGCCTGTTGTCGGCGACGACGGCGCAGCCGATTTGGGTGCTGGCGATGGAGTCCGTGCGCAAGGGAAAGGTGGGCGGGACGGAAATATACGCGGTAACGGCAGTGGCGGACTTGAAGGAGATGACGAGACGGATCCTGCCGCCGGGAGCGGGGTTCGCGCTGCTCAATTCCGACGGGAGTGTGTTACTGCATTCCGAGCGGATGCTGAGCATGCAGGAAAACCTGCTGGATGAGACGCCGCAGGCCGACAGCTTACGGGCGGCGGTGCGCGGACGGGTGAAGAACACGATGAGGGCGTATTACCGGGGGCGGCAGTATCTGATGCACAGCCGTCCGGTGACGCTGGTTCAAGGGCCGGAGTGGACGCTGGTTACATTCCGGAACCTGGAGCTAAGAGAGGCAAGCAACTGGCTGGCAACGGGGACGGCGGGTTTGATGCTGCTGGTGTACCTGGCGGGGCTGGTGTTGGCGCTGGGAATGCTGCTGGCGATGGTGACGAGACCTTGGCGGTACAGGCCGCGGCGGCGGATGTTGGAGGCGACCCGGATATTCTGGCCGTGCAGAAGGCGGTTGGGGCAATATAAGCGAGTGGCGGCGGCAGCAGGAGGACTGGTGGGGTTATGGGTAGTGCTGCTTGGGCTGTCGCAGGCGGGAGCAGTGGGCAACAACTGGATACTGGCGGGGTGCGCGCTGATTCCGCTGGCGGCAGTGGGAGCGGCGGTGGGGATAACGCACATGATGCCGCTGGGATCGAGCGCGGCGGCGACGAGGCGGGAGACGGGGTGGTGGTACGCAGGAAACCTGTACCTGCTTTGCCTGCTGGCGGGAGTGATTCCTGCGAACGGATTTCTGCGGGTGTGCTACGACCATCAAAACTGGCGGACAACAAAGGAATGGGTGCAGGCATTGGGGCAGGGGCTGGAACGGAGTTGGGCACAGGAGGCGAGCGAGCTACGCGGATCACCGGCGTACAGCGAAGAGGGAAAAGATTATGTGGAGGAGAGGTGGCTGAGCCGGAGACGGTGCGGGAGTCTGGACGCGATGACGGCCGATTATGGGCGATACCTGAATCGCTTGTCGGTGGAGTGCGCCGAGTACAGGAAGCGAGAGGAGGCGGGCGGGGGATTCGGATGGCAGTGGGTGATGGATGCGATGGTAGGTGACAGACTGGCGCAGATGGCGGGGCTGGGGCCCGCGGAGAGCTTGAGAGGTGGAGACCAGTGGTGGATGCGCTGCGAGGGCAACGAGTGCAAGAAGTTGGACATGGAGTATCAAGTTGGGGTGTGGGAGCCGTCGATGACGGGCGGGCAAAGGAAGCAGCTTGTGATCCGTGCGGGTATGGAGCCGTTGGGGATGCCTTCGGGGCTGGGATTCTGGACGGTTGCGGCAATCGGGTTGGGGCTGTTGCTGTGGTGGATCCACAAGACGACGGGGATGCTGTACCTGATGAGCACGGAAAGCACGGTGCTGCCGGATCTGAAGCAGGCGATTCTGGATGCGAAGCTGGGAGAGCCGCTGCTGGCGGTGGGGCTGCCGCTGAGCGGGAAGGACTACGCGGTGGCGGAGGCGTGGCGGGAGAGGCTGAAGATCGAGGATGAGAAGGAGGCGCCACCGCGGATCACGCTGCTGGAGGAAAAGGCGAAGGAGGGATGGGCGGAGGAGAAGGTGGCGTGGGTCAGGCAGCAACTGTTCGTGGAGGGGGAGGCGGCGGCTGCAACGGTTGGCGGGGGGACGAAGAAAGGGGCGTCGAAGGGGGAGCCGTGGCTGCACATTTCGAATCTGGAGTGCATGCTGGGGAACGTGGAGGACCGGAAAGCTATTTTGGAGCTGCTGGAGAGACTGGCGGCGAAGCCGGAGGACGGGCGGGAGTTCGGGATGGTGATCACGACATCGCTGGATCCGAGCGTGCATTTCGGCAGCGTGCTGACCGAGGAGATGCAGGCGGTGTACAAGGATCCGCTGCCGGAAGGAGAGTTGCAGAGATGGGGCCGGGTTCTGCACCGGTTCCGGAGGGTGCAGGTGGTGGAGCCGGCGCTGGCGAAGAATGGCGGAGGGGTGCAGTGGCGGGAGAGGTTGTGGGAGGAGTGCCGGCTGCATCGACCGCTGCACAAGGTGCATGAGCGGCTGTTGCCGGAGATGGCGGCCATGAAACCGGCGCCGAGCACGGAGATGGTGACGACGCGGACGGCGGAGGAAGCGCAGGCATTTTACCGGCTGGTGTGGTCGTCACTGACGCGGAGCGAGAAGCTGCTGCTGATCCAACTGGCGCAGAGCGGGTACGTGAATCCGCGATGCACGCAGACGCTGGAGAACCTGGAGCGCAAGGGGCTGGTGCTGGTGGATCCGCAGCCGCGGATATTGAACGAGACGTTCGAGGCGTTTTTGGAAGGGGTGGAGAGCGTGGAGACGGTTCGGGCATGGGAGCAGGAGGGAGGCAAGAGCATCTGGCCGATGTTAAGGAACCTGCTGTGGGCGGTGGTGGTGTTCGGTCTGCTGGTGATGGCGGCGACGCAGCGTCAGGCGTTCCAGAGCCTGGCGGGATTAGTGACGGGGCTGGCAGCAGTGCTTGGAGGAGGGTTCAAGATCGTGGAGATGATCCGGAAGAGAGTGGGTGCGGCGCCGGAGGGGGTGTAAAGGAACGCTCCCTCCGGCCGCGGCTCAGATGTAGGCGATCACGTCGATTTCGACGAGTGAGTTGCCGGGGATGCCTGCGGCGGCGGCGATGGTGGTGCGGACGGGGGGTTCTGCGCCGAAGCGGCCGCGGAAGGTTTCGTTCATCTCCTGGTAGTCTTTCAAGTCGTGGAGGTAGACGTTGCACTTGAGGACTTTATCCATGGAGGAGCCGGCATTGACGAGCTCCTTTTCGATTTCGTCAAGCACGTGCTTGGTGTGGGCCTTGATGTCGCCGGGGAAGTGGGCTCCCTTGCCGGCGATGAACAGAAGGTTGCCGTAGCTGACAGCGCCGGAGAATAGCGGCGTGTTGCGTGGTTTGGCGCCCTTGTAGTGGACCTTCTTGGCAGGGGCGTCTGTTTGGGCGGAGGCGGCCTGGGTGGCGGTGGCGCCGGCGAGGGCGGCTTTAAGTAGGTTGCGGCGTGATTTCGGGTTGTTGGTTTTCAATGGAAGTCTCCTTAAGAATGCGCATGGGTTGACGTTGCCAATAAGTGAGCGAGCGCCAGCACCATTCGATGGGGCCGAAGCGGTAGTGGCGCAGCCAGATGGGAGTCGCGATGAGGTTGAAGAGCCAAATGGCGGGGACGATGAAGTAGAGCTGATGGCGTTCGAGCTTGCCGATGAGGCCGAAGCCATAGCCATAGAAGATGAGCGAGCAGATGACGGAGTGGGAGATGTAGTTGGAGAAGGCGGCCTGACCGACCGAGGCAAGGCGCGCGGTGAGGAAACGCAGGAGGCCGGCCTTGCAGACAAGCATGATGATGGCGAGGTAGGCGAGGCTGACCGAGACGCGTCCGATTTGGTAGGTGGAGAAGACGAAGGGGATGGAGAGAGGTTCGAAGTTGACCTGGACGGATTGCCAGGCGGCGAAGCTGTTGATGGGGAGTCCGACGGCGAGGCCGATGGCGGCCATCTTGGCATAGAAAGCAGTGGATTTGGAGGCGGAGAGCAGGTCGAGCTTCATAAAGGCCATGCCGATGAACATCATGGCGAACATGTCCCAGAGGCCGGGTGTGTAGAAGGGCTTGGAGTGCCAGCGGGTGGTGATTTCGGCGCGCTGCTTGAAGGCGGAGGCATAGGTGCCGCGGTAGGCGTCGTATTCCTTCTTGACCTCTTCCGGCGGTGGATTCATGTATTTGAGGGTGTCCTTCCAGTCTTTTTCGGCCTTCTCCTGTTCGGCGGTGAGTTTCTTGCCGGCCTTGCGGGCGGTTTCGGCTTCCGCGGCCTTGGCTTTGGTTTCGCGAAGCATGAAGCCCTGGCCGATGGAGGCACCGGTGAGCAGGATGCACATGACCCCGGCAATGATGAGGAGGGCTTTCGGGGAGAGTTTGCGGAAGGGGAACAGGACGAGTCCGCAAAGGGCGTAGGGATAGAGGATGTCGCCGTACCAGATGAGGTAGGCATGAGCGAGTCCGAACAGCAGGAGCCAGAGCATGCGGCGGTAGTAGATGTCGGCGACGGCGATGCCTGCGCCGCGCTTTTCGCCGCGGGTGGTGAGCAGGATGATGCCTGCTCCGAAGCAGAGCGAGAACAGCGCGCGCATCTTGCCGTCCCAGAAGATGTACTGGACAAGGAAGGCAGCGAGGTTGAGGCCTGTGGCTCCGCCGTCGACGTTGGGGTTGAAGTAGGCGCCGAAGTGGAGACCGAAGGTGAGGATGTTCATGAGCAGGATGCCAAGGAGGGCAACGCCGCGGAGGACGTCGAGCGAGTCGATGCGTTCGGCGGCGGTGACGGGCTTGAGCAGAGCGCCGACTTCGGCGGGCGGTTGTGCTTCTAGGACGGATCCGTCCACTGCTGATGAGGTTTCCATGATTCGAGTGCTCCTTTCCATTGTTGATGACGGGCGCGCAGGGCTTGCAGGCGCTGGAGGTGAGCGGGCGAGGAAGCAAGGTTGTTCTCTTCGAGGGGGTCTTTCAAGAGATCGAACAATGCCTCGAAGACAGGATTGGTGTCGAGGTAGCGGGTGTACTTGGCTTGCTCGGTGCGAACGCCTTCGGTTTGAGGGATCCAGCCGTTGGTGTAGTGGTGCTCGTAGAACCAGTCCTTGCGCCAGGACGGGTTCTGGGATTTGAGAAGGGGGTAGAGGCTGCGGCCCTGCATGTTGGGAGGCTGGATGGAGGCAGCTTCGAGGATGGTAGGGGCGAGGTCGATGTTGAGGACCATCTCGCGGCGGCGGAGACCTTGCGAGGCGGCGCCGAGGCGCGGGTCGTGGATGAGAAGCGGGACGCGGATGGACTCCTCATGCATGAGCCACTTGCCGGCGAGGCCGTGCTCGCCGAGGTAGAAGCCGTTGTCGCCGGTGAAGAGGATGACGGTGTTGGAGTCTGCGCCGGTGCGGGCCAGTTCGGAGCGGATGCGGCCGATTTGGGTGTCGACTTCGGAGATGAGGCGGTAGTAGTTTTTGACGGACTCTTGGTGGAGCTCGGGAGTGGCGAAGCGGACGGCCCAGCGGCGGCGGTTTTCCGAGCGGTGCACTTCCAAGGGGAGCTGGGAGATGTAGCGGGGGTGGGCGGTTTTGGGTGTGGGGATGGTTGCTTTGTCGTAGAGGCCGGCGGTGGCGGGAGAGGGGAGGAACTGGCGCGGGTCTTCGTCCTGCACGTGCGGGGCCTTGAAACTAATGGAGAGGCAGAAGGGCTTGTCCTTGGGGGCTTGGTTGAGGAATTCGAGCGCCTGGTCGCCCATAATCTCTGTGAGATGCTTGCCGCCGGGTTCGGGGAAGTATTTGCCCTGGCCGGGGAAGCCGCGCCAGTAATCGAATTCGGCGGAATGCATCCTGTTGCCGACGCCGTATTTGCCGATGAAGCCGGTGTGGTAGCCGTGGGCGCGGAGCTGACCAGGATAGGTGCGCTGGAACTGGGCGTCGGAAAAGGGCTTTTGGAAATCAAGGATGCCGTGGGAGCGGGCGTAGAGGCCAGTGAAAATGCTGGCGCGGGAGGTCATGCAGATGGATGTGGTGACGAAGCAGTTCTGGAAGGTGACGCCTTGCTGGGAGAGGCGGTCAAGGTGAGGAGTTCGGATAATCGAGTTGCCCATGGCGCCGAGAGCATCCCAGCGGTGATCGTCGGTGAGGAGGAAGATGATGTTGGGGCGTGTGGGTTGTGCGCGGAGGAGAGCCGGAGCGGAGGAGGCGAGGAAGGCCCGGCGGGAAAGCATAGTGAATAGTATAGACGGGGGATTGGCGAGGCTGGGGCCTCGAGCAAGCACTCCAGATTGCCCCGGGTTAAGTCCAGGTTGCTTTGGCCTGCTTTTCCACTTTGGCGGGATCGAATTCGATGCCGAAGCCGGGGGTTTGGGGCAGGGTGATCTTGCCGTTGACGGGTTTGGGGTGCCATTTTTCGAAGTAGTAGTAGTAGCTCATTTTGTTGATGAGGTATTCGACGAGGGGGCAGACGCCCGGGGACTGGCTGGCAACGACGTGGAGGGCGGAGTGGACGCTGTGGCCGTGAGGAATCACTTGGGCGTTATAGGTGGAGGCGACGGTGCAGATTTTGACGAGTTCACTGACGCCGCCGCACCATTCCGGATCAGCCTGGACGACGCTGATGGCTCCGGCGCGGAGGAATTCATTGACCTCGTAGCGGTTGTAGAAATGTTCGCCTGTGGCCACAGGGACCGAGGTTGACTGGCGGAGCTTGACGAAGCTATCCATCTGGTCCATGGGGAAGGCTTCCTCGATCCAGCGGGGGCGGTAGCGCTCGACCTGTTTGGCCCAGGCGATGGCGAAATCGAGGTTCCAACCCATGAAGGCGTCGAACATGATTTCGGCGTCCTGGCCGAGGGTTTCGCGCAGGGTGGCGACAAGATCGACGGATTTGCGGATACCAGCGGCTCCGTCGCCGGGGCCGTAGGCCATGAACCACTTCTGGTGACGGAAACCCTGGCGGAAGAGCTCGGCGGACTTGGATTTGACGGCATCGAGTTCGACGGAGAAACCGAGGCAGCTGCCGTAGGCTTCGACTTCAGGCCTGCCGGGGCCGCCGAGGAGTTCATAGACGGGCGCCTTGTAGTAGCGGCCGCGAAGGTCCCAGAGCGCGTTGTCGACGATACTGATGGCCATCATGTAGTGGCCGGCGCGGGAGTGGCGGTTGGAGCGGTACATCTTGTCCCAGAGGGTTTCCACGGCGAGGGCGTTCTTGCCCATGAGAAAGGGGCGGAGTTGCTGATCAATGACGATGGCGGCTTCGCGGTCGACGGGTCCGTAGAGGCCTTCCAGGCCACCCTGGGTGCGGATCTTGAGGTAGAGGGCGGAGACGGGGATGCGGCCGGGCTTGCCGCCTTGTTCACGGTAAGGGGCGGGGCGATGCTCGTCGTAAATGTGGAGCATTTGGACTTGCAGCTGGCGGTTGGCGCCGGTGACGCCTTCGCGAGTTCCTTCCAGGCGCCAGATTTCGACGGCGGCGATGTTCATGTCGGGGCCGGCGGCTTGAGCTTGCGCGGCCAGCAACAAAAGGAAGTCTCGTCTTTGCATGGGAGGAATTATAATGCCTGGATGATTCGCCTCGCCTGTTGGTTGACGCCGCCATGAAGCTGGCAGGGAAAGTTGTACTGATCACGGGAGCGGGATCGGGGATCGGGCTGGCGACGGCGCGGCGGTGCGAGGCGGAGGGAGCGGCGGTAGTTGGAGTGGACATTGCGGCGGGAGCGGCGAGCGTGCAAGCGGACGTCTCCGATTCCGTCGAGGTGCGGTCCGCGATCAGGGAGGTAGTGGAGAAGCACGGGCGGATCGATGTTCTGGTGAACAATGCGGGGGTAGCGGTGCGGAAGCCGGTGGCGGATCAGGATGAAGAGGGCTGGGATCGTGTGATGCGGGTGAATCTGGGGAGCGTGTTTCTGTGTTCGAAGTATGCGATCCCGCATATGGGGCGGGGGGCGTCCATTGTCAATATGGCATCGGGGGTGGGGATTACAGGGATCCGTAATCGCGCGGCGTATGCGAGTTCGAAGGGCGCGATTGTGACGCTGACGCGGAACATGGCGCTGGATTATGCGGCGCGTGGGATTCGAGTGAATTGCGTTTGTCCGGGATTCACGGACACGCCACTGACGAGTGGGTTGCTGGCGGACAAGGAGGCGGCGGCGCGGCTGACGGCGCTGCATCCGCTGGGGCGGTTGGGGAGGCCGGAGGATATCGCGGCGGCGGTGGTGTTTCTGGCGTCGGAGGAGGCGTCATGGATTACGGGGATCGCGCTGGCGGTGGATGGGGGGTTCAGCGCAGGGCATTATGCGGATGTGTAGTGGGTGCGACGGTCTCTTCAAGAGTTCTTGATGAAAGCGCCGTTGCGGAGTTCGTCCATGGCCTGGCGGAGTTGTTCGTGGGTATTCATGACGATGGGGCCGTGCCAGGCGACGGGCTCTTCGAGAGGTTTTCCGGAGACGAGGAGGAAGCGGATGCCGGCGGGGCCGGCTTCGACGAGGAGTTCGTCGCCGCGATCGAATAGGACCAGGGAGTGATTTGTGACGTCGTAGGCGGGGGCGGCGTTTGGGTGGTCGGCTTGCTCGGTGAGAACGGGGCGGGGTTCGGAGGAGTCGCGGAAGGTTCCGGAACCGTGGAAGACGTAGGCGAAGGCGTTGCGAGTGGTCTCCACTTTTAGCCTTTTTGTGCGGCCGGCGGGAACGGAGACGTCAAGATAATGGGGGTCGGCAGCGACGCCTTCGACAGGGCCGCGTTTGCCCCAGAATTCGCCGCAGATGACGCGGACGCGGGCGCCGTCGTCGTCAGTGATTTCCGGGATGGCGGTGGAGGGAATGTCCTGGTAGCGCGGAGCGGTCATCTTGAGGGAAGCGGGGAGGTTGGCCCAGAGCTGAAAGCCGTGCATACGGCCTAGTTTGTCGCCTTTGGGCATCTCCTGGTGGAGGATGCCGCTGCCGGCGGTCATCCATTGCACGTCACCGGGTCCCATGTCGCCCTTGTTGCCCAGACTGTCGGCGTGTTCGACTGATCCGGCCAGGACGTAGGTGATGGTTTCAATGCCGCGATGGGGGTGCCAGGGGAAACCGGCCATGTAGTCACCGGGATTGTCGTTGCGGAAATCATCGAGGAGGAGGAAGGGATCGAACTCCTTGGATTTTCCGAAACCGAAGGCGCGTTGGAGCTTCACGCCGGCGCCTTCGATGGTGGGCTTGGTTTGAAGGATCTGTTTGACGGGACGAAGGGACATGGCTGCCTTTCTATAGTGGATCAGATGCGCGGGGAGGGAAATGGATTCAAGGTAAGTGGGTCAAGCGCCGGCACGGGTAGCCGCTGAATGCCGGGGATACAGTCTGTCATACAAATTAGTAGATGTGATACACTGAGGCACGTGAAGCAGATCGTGCAAGCCCGGCTGGACGCGGAATCCGCAAAGATGCTGGATCGATTGGTCCGAAAAATGGGGTCCACGCCGTCGGAGATTGTGCGTCAAGGGATTCGATTGGTCGCCGCCACGCAAGGCTCATCGGGCGCCTCGCGAATCGCCGGTATCGGGGCATTCTCCTCCGGCATCCCCGACCTTGGCTCGAGCAAGAAGCACCTGGAAGGTTTCGGGCGTTGAAGCCGGTGCTGCTGGACACTGGCGTGATTGTCGCTTTGCTGGACCGCAGCGAGCGTTACCATTCCGCGTGCCGCGATGCGGTGGAGAATCTCCGGCGTCCGCTGGTGACCTGCGAGGCAGTGATTGCCGAGAGCTGCTACTTGCTGCGAAATCTGAGCGGGGCTCCGGAAGCCGTCGTCCGAAACGTGGAAGAGTCCAATTTTCAAATCTACCCTGTGTTGACGTCGGCGGCCGAGGTTCGAAAGAGTCTGGCCAAGTACCGGGGCCGGCGCGCAGATTTCGCTGATGCGTGTCTGATCGTGATGGCATCCCAACTCAACACAGGCGATATCCTCACGCTCGACCGGGACTTTACCTTTTACCGGTGGTCGCGCAACAAGGCTTTCCGGATACTTAATCCGTTACTCTCATGAAGATCGTGGTGATGGGTTCCGGGGCAGTCGGTGGGTATTTCGGGGGACGTCTGGCGCAGACGGGCCTGGATGTGACGTTTCTGGCGCGAGGGGCGCATCTGGAGGCGATGCGAAGCGGGGGGCTTCGCATTCTCAGCGAACTTGGTGATGTGCATCTCGGTAGCGTCAAGACTTCAGCCGATGCTGGGGCGGCTGACGTGATTTTGTTCGCGGTGAAGTCATGGGACATGGAGGAGGCGGCGCGAAGCATTGCGCCTTTGGTGGGCGCATCGACGATGGTGATCTCGATGCAGAATGGGGTGGAGAAGGATGAAGTGCTGCGCTCTGTTCTTCCGCAGTGCCATGTGCCGGGCGGGGTCTGCTACATCGCGGCGCATTTGGAACGGCCGGGAGTGATCCGTCATACGGGCACGATGCAGCGGCTGCTTTTTGGTGACGATGGGGGCGGGCTTGCAAGAGGCTTTCTCGCGTACTGCCTGGCGGCCGGGATACAAGCGGAGATGCGCGCCGACATCGAGCGGGCGATCTGGGAGAAGTTCGTGTTTCTGGTAGGGCTGAGCGCCACGACGACGGCAACGCGGCTGCCGATAGGGCGTATCCGGTCGAACAAGGAGAGCCGCCGACTGCTGCTTGAGATCATGCAGGAGGTGGTGGCGGTTGCGCGGGCGAAGGGTGTTCCCCTGGAAGAGAACTATGCCGAGGACCGGCTGGCGTTCTGCGATAGGCTTCCGGCGGAGATGACATCGTCGATGCATAAGGATCTGGAACGGGGCGGGCGGCTGGAAGTGAACTGGCTGAGTGGAAGCGTGGTGCGGCTGGGGGAGTTGGTTGGGGTGGCAACGCCTGCGAACCGTGTGATCAGCAGGCTGCTGGCTCCTTTGGCAGGAGGCGCTTAGCGGCCCATCCAGCCGCCGTCGATGGTGAGGATTTCGCCGTGGACGTAATCGGAGGCGGGGGAGGCGAGGAAGACGGCGGCGCCTTTGAAGTCGGCGGGCAAGCCCCAGCGGCCGGCGGGGATGCGGGTGAGGATGGCGGGATTGCGGGAAGGGTCTTTGCGGAGGGCTTCGGTGACATCGGTGGCGATGTAGCCGGGAGCGATGGCGTTGACGTTGACGCCGTGCGCGGCCCATTCGTTGGCGAGCGCCTTGACGAGAGAGCCGACGCCGCCCTTGCTGGCGGCGTAGCTGGGCACGGTGATGCCGCCCTGGAAGGTGAGCAGGGAGGCGGTGAAGATGATCTTGCCGGACTTGCGTTCGAGCATGCCCTTGGCGATTTCGCGGGTGAGGACGAAGTGAGAGCTCAAGTTGGTTTCGAGGATTTTGTCCCAGTATAGGTCGGGGTGTTCGGCGGCGGGCTTGCGGAGGATGGCGCCGGCGTTGTTGACGAGGATGGCGATATCAGGGTGGTCCTTGGTGACTTGGGCGATGAAGGCGTAGAGGGCCTTGCGTTCAGAGAAGTCGCAGGCGTAGCCGTGGAAGTTGCGGCCAGCGGCTTTGACGGATTGGGCGATTTCGCTGTCGGGGCCTTCCAGCGATACGCTGACGCCGACGATGTCGGCTCCGGCTTCGGCAAGAGCTTCGGCCATGGCGCGGCCGATGCCGCGGCGGCATCCGGTGACGAGGGCTTTCTTGCCCGTGAGGTTGAAGAGGTCGAGAACGGGCATATTGAGTTAGGTGGAACACTCCACGAGAATTTTCATGACTTCCGCGCCCTGCTCCATCTGCTCGAGTCCCTTGGTGACGCCCTCGAGAGGATAGACGCCGGTGATGAGTTCCTCGAAGGGGAAGGCGCGTGCGGCGGCGAGTTGGATGGCTTTTTCAAAGTCCTCATGTTCATAGACGCGGGTGCCGCAGAGGGAGAGTTCGCGCCAGAAGAACTTGTGGAGATCAACGGGGACGGGTTTGGGAAAGACGGCGACGATGACGACGCGGCCGCGGACGCGCGGGAGCTGGGTCATGATTTCGGCGCCCGCGGTGGAGCCTGAGACTTCAAAGACGACGTCGGCCCCTGCGCCATTGGTTTGCGTAGTGACGAGTTTGACGAGATCGGTTTCGAGGGGATTGACGACTTCAAGACCGAGTTTGCGGGCCAGAGCGATGCGGAAGGGATTGATTTCGGAGATGAGGACGCGCGCGCCGGCGGCCTTGGCGACGAGAGCGACGAGGGCGCCGATAGGACCGCCGCCGAGGACGACGGCGAACTCGCCAGGTGTGACGCGGCCGAGACGGACATCATGGCAGGCGACGGCGATGGGTTCAATGAGGGCGGCGTGTCGGAGGGAGAGGCTGTCGGGGATGCGGTGGAGAGTGTGGGCGGGAACGGTCCACAGGGCTTGGAGTGCGCCGGGGGTGTCGATGCCGATGAACTTGAGACGCTGGCAGACGTGGCTGTGTCCGGCTTTGCATGCGGGGCAATCGTTGCAGGGGTCAAGCGGCATGACGGTGACACGGTCACCGTGTTTGTAGGAGGAGACGCCGGGGCCGACTTCGGCGATGGCGCCAGACATTTCATGGCCGATGACTTGGGGAGGCTTGACGCGGTGGTCCATGTGTCCGTGGAAGAGGTGGAGGTCAGTTCCGCAGATGCCGCAGTGAGAGACGGCAATCTGGACTTGGCCGGGGCCTGGTGCGACGGGCTGGCAGGAGCCGGCGCGGATATCGTGTTTGCCGTGGTAGTAGGCGGCCTGCATAAGCACCAAGTGTAGCCATTCATGCTAGGCTGTGTCATTTGTATGCGAGTTAGGGATAAAGTAACCATCATTAGCGGGGCGGGAGCAGGAATCGGGGAGGCGATTGCATTGCGGTTCGCCGAGGAAGGGGCGCTGGTGGTTCTGAATGATGTGAGGCGGGAGAGCGGCGAGCAGGTTTCGGGGAAGATACGCTCGAGGGGAAGGCCGGCGGAACTGGCGGTGGCGGGTATATCCCAAGAAGAGGGGGCGCGTTGGATCACCGAGGTTGCGATGAAGGCATTCGGGCGGATCGCCGTGGTGGTGAACAACGCGGCGGACTTCACGCAGAAGGGCATCGAGGCGGCGGAGCGGAGCGATTGGGAGCGGGTGCCGCGGCACATGCTGAAGCGGCTGGGGGAGCCTGCGGAGGTAGCGAATGCGGCGCTGTTTTTAGCGTCCGATGAGGCGAGCTTCATCACGGGTGCGCACTTGATGGTGGACGGGGGCTACACGGCGCATTGAACGCTGCAGCGTGAAGGCGGCGGGAAGGAGAAGGAGACCACCGCCTCCCGCAAGCAGGCACCCATCACGCGCCGGACTGCAAGGCAGCCCGGCACGATTCGAGCTGGGTGCACGTTGAAGGCACGCAAAACGGCCTTCTGATTTGTTAGATGCCAGGCAGCAGGCTGTGGTTTCCGACAGCCAACTGCCACGCGGCAGATCAGGCTGGCAGTTGGGCTGGAGAGAAGCTAAAAGTTGAGCCGTGATCCGATGACAACAACGCGGTTGCCGCCGGCGCCGGTGATGCGGCCGAAGTTGAGCGAATTGATGTCGCCGTTGGGATTGGAGAACTGGGGACTGTTGGTGGCGTTGACGGCGTCCAGGCGCAGTTCGATGTTCTTGAATTCGGTGAGGCGGATGCGCTTGATGAGGTTGAGGTCGAGGCGGAAGGAGCCGGGGCCTTCGAGGAATCGCGGGGCGAGAGCGCCGATTTCGCCCGGGGCGGGGTTGACGAGGAGCAGATTGCCGGAGGAGTCGGTGATGGCGCGAAGAGTGCTGCGTCCTTGAATGGCCTGTAAGGTGGTGAGCCTTGGGATGTGAGGATCGGCGACCTGGTTGAGACCGTCGAAATAGACGACGCCGTTGGGAGTTCGCATGACTTTGCCGGTGGATTTCGGTAGGGCTGCTACGGGAACCGGCGTGTTTCCACCGAAGGCGTTGAAGGAGGCAACGCCGGTGGTGAGCCCAAGGGGCGATCCGCTGAATAGGTTGAAAATGCCGGCGACCTGCCAGCGTTCGATGAGGCGGGCTTTCCAGCCTCGGGAAGAGTTTCCGAAACGCCTGCCGGGGCCGAAGGGGAGTTCATAAATGCCGTTGTTCTTGAAGGCGTGAGTGCGGTGGTAGCTGAGCAGTTTTTTGTCGAGGCGGCGGTTGCGCTGGGTGCGGTAGTTGGCGAGCAGGTCAATGCCGTCGCCGTCCTCTTCGCCGAGGTTGCGGCTCCAGTTGTAGGAGCCCTGGAAGAGCCAGCCGCCCTGGAATCTGCGGACGAGTTCGATTTGCAGAGAGTGATAGGTGGAGTTGGCGAAATTTCCGGCGAGGTTGGCGGCTCCGAACTGGGGATTGGGAACGATGAAGTTTTCCGGCAGGCCGGCGCGGCGGAGGAGTCCGCCCTGCTGATTGGTGCCGAGCACGTTGTTGTTGAGGAAGGCGGCGAAGGAGCCGACGTTGTTGTTGGCGAGCATGCCCTGGGTGTCGCTGCGGAAGCGGACGGCGTCGGAGCCGGTGATTCGGGAGCCATCGACAACGCCGAGGCCGGAGATATTGAGACCCATGAAGATGCGGTCGAGCAAGGGGGCTTGGCCGCCGGCCTGGGTGATGAGGAACGCGTCGAGGATACCGGTTTCGAAAATGTTGACCTCGTTGATGCTGGCTTCGCGGACGAGCTTGGTGCCTTTGCTGCCTACGTAGCGGACGTCGAGGACAAAATCGTTGCCGAGATTGCGCTGAATGGAGAGGTTCCAGTTTTGGATGTAGGCGGTGCGGAGGTTGTCGTCGTAGCTGTAGAGGGTTTGGGCGCGGTCGGTGAAGGGAACCAGTTCCAGCGGCTTGCCGAGGGTGGGCAAGGGGAGGCGGAGGCTGCCGGTATCGAGATAAGAGGCGGTGACGAAGTTGCTTAGTCCAAAGTAGCCGGGCTGGGCGGCGCCGATGGTGTGAACCAAGTAGATGGGGTTGCGCTCATAGCCGATGCCGTAGCCGGTGCGGAGCGTGGTTTTGTTGCGGCCGAGCCAGGGGAGCGACCAGCTAAGGCCGACAGCGGGAGCGAAGTTGTTGTTGTCGTTCGCGTAGAACTGGCGGTTGGGATTGACGGTTCCGGGACCAATGGGAACAACGCGGGTCATGGTTCCAGCTTGGCGGCCGGGCTGGAACATGTCGGCAAAGGAGGAGCCGGTGATGCCGAAGATGCCTGCGGAGCCGCCTTCGAGAGCGAGCGCCTTCCCCCGGCCTTCGGAAGGGACTCCGTACCATTCATAGCGGAGGCCGAGGTTGAGGGTGAGGTTCGGATTGACTTTGAAGTCGTCCTTGAAGAACCAGCTGAATTCGGGAGTGCGCCAGTTGCGGTGTTTGTTCTCGCCGGGGAGGAAGAAGGGGTCGCGGCCACCCGGGGAGTTGAAGCCTTGCTGGGCGCCGTTGAGGGAGCCGGCGAGGTTGTTGAGGAGGTTCTGGGCGGCGCCTTGGTTGAGGCCGATGGAGGGGATGTTGCCGATGTTCTGGACGGGGACGGCGCCGGCGCCGACGCTGGCACGGGCCATGATGAAGTTGGCGTCAAAGCCGGCGCTGGAGACGAAGCGGGCCTCGACGCCGCCCTTGAAGGTATGGCGCCCCCGCAACCAAGTCATGTTCTGGCCGGTTTGATAGACGGGAGAGATTCGGTTGCTGGGAGAGGCGGTGATGCCGGGGAACATGGGGCTGGTGATGCCGGCGAGACTGAGGAGGTAGGGTTCGGCTGCGGCGTGGGGGAGGACATCGATGCCGCCGATTTCCCACGGGGCGAGGATTCTGACGGTGGGCCGGAGGACGCCGGCGCGGAATTCGCCGAGGAGGTTGGAGCGGAAGACGGAGGTGAGGGAGGCGGAATAGAAATTGTCGCGGGCGCTGCCGCCGCCGGGCGGGACGTCGGGGAATTGCTGCGCGCCGCTGACGTTGATGCCGAATTGATCCTCGAAGCTGTAGGAGAAGCTGAGGCGGTGGGAGGAATTGAAGTGATGATCGGCGCGGAGAGCGATTTGGTCAAAGTCCTCGCTGCTGGAACGGCCCCAGGTGAAGCCGGCTGTGTTGAGGCCGTCGCCGGCCCAGAACTGATTGGGCAGGGGCATGAGAGCGAGCTGGCGCGCCATGGCGCCGGTGCGGTCGGCGACCATGCGGAAAGGGTCGCGGGAAAAGACGCTGACGGTTTGTAGTTCGCCGGCGCCGGGCGGGCGGACGGGGTTGCCTTGGAGGTCGACGGTGGGGACGCGGGCGAAGGCGTTGCCGTTCTGGACGCCGGGAAAGAAGCGGAACAGGCCTCGGCGGGCGGGTTCGGTGAGAACGGTGCAGGTGACGGCGTTGCGCGTGCGGACGCGCTGGCCTTCGTAAGTGAAATGGAAGAAGGTTTTGTTCTTGAGAACGGGTCCGCCGATGCGGCCGCCGTACTGATTGCGGATGAGGTTGTTGCGGGGAGAGACGGGCTGTCCGGTTTGTGGATCGATGCCGCGCTGGTTGTTGAACCAGGTGTTGGCGGTGAGGAGGGTGTTGCGGTGGAACTCGAAGAGGCTGCCGTGGAACTGGTTGGTTCCGGAGCGGGTGAGGATCTGGACCTGGCCGGAGCCCCGGCCGAGCTCGGCGTCGGCGGGGGAGGTGACGATGCGGAACTCCTCGACGCGGTCGACGCTGGCGACGATGGGGGTGTATTGAATACCGTTGAGGAGATTGTCCTGCATGTTGGTACCGTCGATGGTGATGTTGAGGGAACCGGACCGGTTGCCGCTGAAGTTGTCGCCGACGGTGCCTGGCTGTGTGGCGATCAACTGGAGGGCGTTGCGGCTTTCCAGCGGCAGCTCCATGACCTTTTCCGAGGTGATGATGCCGCCGACGGAGCTGGTGGCGTAGCCGACGACGGTGGCTCCAGCGGCGCTGACCTCGACGGTTTCAGCAAGGGCGCCGAGCTCGAGTTCCACGTTGACGGTCAGTTTTGCGCCCACTTCGAGTAGGAGGTCGTTGAATGCAGCCTTCCGGAAACCTGTCTGCTCGACTTCGAGGCGGTATTTGCCTGGGTGGAGAGCGGCGAAAATGTAGACGCCAGAGTCATTCGCGGAGGTGCGAGCAATGACGCCTGTGCTGATGTTGCGCGCGGAGACCGAAGCGGCGGCCGCGGCGGCGCCAGCCGGGTCGGTGATGGTCCCGGAGAGAGACGCATCGGTGGTCTGAGACCAGCAGGAGAAAGCAGAGATCAAAAGAACAAGAACAGTCTTCGGCACGCTGTGCCCCTCTCACCAGTAGGTTGATGTGAGTTTATGAGGAGAGAATGCGGAAGTCAAGGTCAAGGAGCGACAGGTCAAGGAGCGACAGGCGGCAGGGAGCCGCGTGAGATCACTTCAATTCCACGACGATCAGCTCCGAGGGCGCGTCGAGCAAGCTCTCCTCGCTATGCCGGGCGGTGGTAAGGAAGACGGCCTCACCCGGTTTGGATTCGAACGTGGTTTGGCCACCGTCAAGAGCCGTGATCCTGAGTTTGACCGGAGTCAAAGGAGCCACCACGCGCGGCAGAAGATGCTCGTGCTCGGGGATACGCTGGCGCGGGCTGAGCTTGACGCGCAGCACGCGCACCTGTTCATTTTCCAGCTCGACCTTGTACAAGGCGGGGGCCACGTTCACGGGATCCTTGGAGGGGAACACCACCTTCCCGCCAGACTGTTTTATCTCCACTTCGACGATCCGGAAGGTTGTTCCGCCGGTGTTCTGACTGGTGTGCATGCCGCCCTTGGTATCCCAAAGCAGTTGGCCGGCGGTGAAGGGAATCTCCTTCACCGTCCCCTCTTCGAATTCCAGCCTCTGCTTGCCGTCATCGAGATAGATCATGACGCGGTTGACGTCGTGCTTGTGGAGCCGGCCTTTCGGACCGGGACTAGAGGCGGCGATCAGGACACGTGTCCACTCGTTGTCGACAGGAACGGGCCGCTGGGCCATTGCGGCCAGTGCAAACAGGAACAGAATCGGGCGCATGGGGCGCTCATTTTATCAGCCTACCGGAACCGAATCCAGCCCGATCAGGAGCCCGATCAGGAGCTGGTTTCGCGGGCCGGCTCCTCGATGAGTCGAGGCGCGGCACGCTGAAGCGGGCGCTAGACGAGACCGGCTTCGCGGAGGTAGCGGGCGGATTCCTCGGGCGGAGTGGGGTTGATGTAGAAGCCTGTGCCCCATTCGAAGCCGGCGACACGGGTGAGGCGGGGGATGACTTCGACGTGCCAGTGGTAGTAGGTAAGAGGGCCGTCCTGAACGGGGGCGGTGTGGATCATGAAGTTGTAGGCGGGCTGCTCGAGGACCTTGTCCATCTGGCGCAGGAGCATGCGGAGGACCCAGGCAAGATTAGCGGTGATGGAGGTGTCCATGTTCTCAAAGTGGGAGCCGTGGCGGCGGGGTACAATCCAGCACTCGAAGGGGAAGCGTGGGGCGTAGGGGGAGATGGTGAGGAAATGCTCGGTTTCCATGACGACGCGCTCGCCGTCGGCGATTTCGGCGCGCACGATGTCGCAATAAATGCAGCGCTCCTTGAAGTCGTAATAGCGGTGGGCGCCGTCGATTTCCTCGCGGACGCGCTTGGGAACGACGGGAAGAGCGATGAGCTGGGAGTGGGAGTGGAGGAGGGAGCTGCCGGCGGGCTCGCCGTGGTTCTTGAAGAGCATGAGGTAGCGGAGGCGGGGGTCTTTTTTGAGATCGGCGACGCGGTGACGGAAGGCCCAGAGCAACTCCTCCATGGCCTTTTCCGGGAGATCGGCGAGTGCGGTGTCGTGGTCGGGTGACTCGATGAAGACTTCATGAGCGCCGATGCCGTTCATTTTGTCGTAGATGCCTTCGCCTTCGCGAAGGAGTTCGCCTTCGACACGGAGCGCAGGGAACTTGTTTGGGACGACGCGATGGGTCCAGCCGGGCTGGTTGGCGCCACCGCCATTGCGGAAGGCAAGGACTTCAGGAGGCGTCTTCTGCTCATTGCCTGGGCAAAAAGGGCAGAGGGTGATGGCGAGTTGAGGGGGCGCTTCCCGGACGAAATCAGAGGGCCGGCGGCTTCTCTCGGTGGCGATGATGACCCAGCGGCCGGTGACGGGATCCTTGCGTAGCTCAGGCAACAGTGCAGCTCCTCATCGAATGGGCGGAATGGCCCATTATAGCCGCACCGAAACGGAGAAGGCATCGCGGTCATGAGAAAGAGGCTGGGAGCCGTCCAGGACGATGCCGATGAGATCAAAGCGGACTCGGTTCCAGTCCCAAGCGGCGCGGCGTGCGTACTCGCGCGCGGCGTAGGCGATGCGGCGGCGTTTGTCCCAATCGATGGCGCGGTCCGGAGCGCCGTAATCGGCGACGGCCCTGGTTTTGACTTCGACGAAAACGAGGGTATCGGCATCGCGGGCGACGAGATCGATCTCGACCGAGCCGCGGCGGGGACGCCAGTTACGAGCAACGACGATCAAGCCTTGACTCTCGAGATAACGGTGGGCGCAGTCTTCGCCGTGGCGGCCGGAGGCGAGGGCGGGATGGGAGCGGCGGCGGTGGGCCCAGTCCCTGAGTTTGTCGAGCAAGACGAAAAACCAGAGGAGGCGAGGCTTATTTGAGGACTTCGAATTCAAACTCGATGACCTTGCCACGGATAACGAAGCAGAGGTAGTGTTCCCAGAACAGGCGGAACCTGCGCCAGCGGTTGACGGCGAATTCAAAGCCAAGCCACCTCCAGAAAGCTAGTAAGCGGAGACGGACGGAAATCTCGTGGAGCTTGACCGTAGAATAGTAGCCGAAGCCGGCGTTATCGTGGCCGAAGTAGCGGAAAGAAAAGCTGTTGAGGTGCCAACGGTGTGTGGGATCACAAAAGGAGCTGAAATCGGTGTAGTGGGGAGTGACGATGAGGATGCGGCCGCCGGGGCGTGCGAGGCGGTGGAACTCCTCGACGGCGCCGATGACGGCGGAGACATGCTCGATCACGTGGATGGCGCGGATCTGGTCGAAGGAGTTGTCGCGGAAGGGATAAGGGAAATGATCGAGGTCGCAGAGGAGGTCGGCGCGGCTGGCGGGATTGCAGTCAACGCCTATGGAGCCCGGGTATTTGTTGACTCCGCAGCCGACATCGAGAACGCGCACCAGACTATCTTAGCCCGGCCGTTGTAGAATGCACGTTCCGATGAGTGAACGTGAATCGCCGGCGCTGGTGCGGGGATTGGGGATGACGGCGGCGGCGAGCCTGAACATCGCCAACATGATCGGGACGGGTGTGTTTTTGAAGGCGCGGGTGATGACGTGCAACACGGGATCGGCGTGGGAGGTTCTGGCGGCGTGGGTGGTGGCGGGGATGCTGGTGCTGGCGGGAACGCTGGCCTATGGAGAGTTGGCGACGAGGTTGCCGCAGGCTGGCGGGGAATATGTGTTCCTAAGGGAGGCCTACGGGAGGCGGGTGGCGTTTCTTTACGGATGGACGTATCTGCTGATCTCGCGCGGGGGATCGCTGGCGGCGCAATCGGTGGGCGCGGCGATCTTCCTGAACATCGTGACGGGGGGAAGGCTAGACGGGGAGGCTTGGCTGGGGTTGACGAAACTGAACCTGGCGGCTGGGGCGGCGATCGCGCTGACGGCGGGATTGAACTTTGCCTCCGTGCGAGTGACGGGAGGAGTGGCGACGGCGCTGACGGTGGTGAAAGTAGCGGTGGTGGCGCTGGTGGGGCTGGGGACGTTTCTGCTGGCGCGCGGGGATTGGATGAACTATGCACTGAGTGGGGAGGGCGGAACGTGCGCGGGGGTTTCGGCGGATGCGCGTGGCGGGCTGAGCGGGTTCGGGGCGGCGATGATCGGGGCGCTGTGGGCGTATCAGGGATGGGCGAATTTCATCCCCATGGCGGGAGAGGTCAGGGAGCCGGGGCGGAACATACCGAGGGCGCTGCTGTTATCGGTTGGGGTGGTAGGGAGTTTGTACCTGATGGCGAACGCGTCGTACTTTTTCGCGCTGACTCCGGTGGCGGTGGCTTCGGTTTCGTTATCCAGTTCCGTGGCGACGGAGGCGTTGCGGGGATACTTGGGACCGGCGGCGGCGGCGTGGATGGCAATGGCAATGCTGGTGAGCTCGATGGGTGCGCTGCATTCGGGGATGGCGGCGGTTTCGCGGGTGCCGTACGCGATGGCGCGGGACGGGCTGTTTTTCTCGATGTTCGGGGAGGTTGCGGTGAAGGCGCGCGTGCCGGTACGGGCGGTGGCGCTGACGGCAGCGTGGAGTCTGCTGCTGAGCCTGACAGGATCCTATGATAAGTTGACCGACTATGTGATCTTCGCGCTGTGGCTGTTCTACGGGCTGACGGCGTCGGCGTTGTTCGTTCTGCGGAGGCGGGAGGGGGCGGCGGGTCAGGAGTGGAGTTGGGGATACCCGTGGGTACCGGTGGCATTTGTTACGGTGACGGGGCTGCTGCTGGCGAATACATTGTGGACGGCGCCTGTGCAGGCGCTGGCGGGGCTGGGACTGATCGCGGCGGGGTTGCCATTTTACGAGTGGTGGCGGCGGAAACTATCGTACACTGAAGAAACACCATGATCAAACACACGATCCTACTCACGATGATGGCAGCGGGAATGTATGGCCAGGTGTTCGAGGTCGGCGTGCACGGCGGAGTGAGCCGGTTGAGCGGACGCAACATCGGCACGATCAGCACGGGCGCACCGGGCGGCGGTATCCAGACGACGCTGGAGGACGGCTGGCGGATGGGATTCCGGATGACGCTGAACAACTGGAGCTTCTTCGCGCACGAGTTCGGATATGCGTACAACCGGACGCAGCTACGGTTTGCGACGACACCTCCGGAAGAAAGCGGCATGGCGATCCATCAGGGGCTATATAACTTCCTGGTCTATGCGACACCGGAGGGAACCAAGGTGAGGCCGTTTGCGACCGGCGGAGTGCATTTCAGCAACTTTGTGCCGCCTGGCGCTTCGGTGACGCAAGGGGGCGGCTCGAACAAGTTTGGGGTGAACTACGGAGGGGGAATCAAGGTTCGGGTGACAGAGATGTGGGGAATCCGGTTCGACGTGCGGGAATACCTGACTGGCAAACCTTTTGATCTGCCGGGAGCGAGCGGGAAGTTGCGGCACATGGAAGTGTCGGCGGGCTTCTCGTTCATGATGTAGGCGAATGAAGCTGAACGACGCCCGCAAGCAGGCGATCCGGCGTCAGACGAAGATAGGGTTCCGGCTGTCAGGCGGGGCCGAATGCTGGATCGAACGCGACGGCATCACGAGAGTGCCATCGCTGAAGTCACCACCGGGGTTCAATCTGGAGGAGGAGTTTGCGGGGGCACAGGAGTTCCGTTTGGCGGAGGCGCAGAGAGAGGGATCGCGGATGGTGACCCGGGCCGAGCTGGAGCAGTGGTGTTCGGCGGTAGCCATGGAGGCGGAGCATGAAGAGGAACACTAGGCAGAGCATAGTACGAAGGAGATTGAGGTACAATCATCTGGACCGGTAAAGAGTCTCCGGGAAAAACATTAGCCCCACAGGCCAAAGGAAACTGAGAATGGAGAAGCTAACCCAGAACATTCAAGAAGCTTTTCTGAATCACGCCCGTAAGGAACGGATCTTCCTGACGATTTATTTGATGAGCGGGGTGAAGCTGAGCGGGCGAATCAGAAGCTTCGACAAGTATTCGGTGGTGCTGGAGTCCAACAGCCAGGAGCAGTTGATCTTCAAGCACGCCATTTCCACGGTGGTGGTCGGGAAAGCGGGACACACGGGTACGGCGCCGCAAAGCAGCGCCGCGGCGGCCGGGGCCTCGCACGGCATGCCGGCGGCACCCAGGGAGACAACGGAGTAACCAGAGAAAACTTGCCATCCGGGGAAAGGGAGCGGGCCATCCTTGTCGGGCTGGAACTGAGAGGCCAGGCAGGGAAGGGGGCGGTCAGCCTTCCGAAGGCGCAAGGCGGCGATGGGTGGTTCCAGGAGTTGGAAACACTGGCCACCAGCGCCGGGGCGGAAGTTGTGTCGAAGGTGCAGCAGACGCGGGAATCGGCGGTGGCGGCCACGCTGATCGGGGCGGGCAAGCTACAGGAGTTGAAAGAAGAGGCCGAGGCGTTTGAGGCGGACCTGATTCTGTTTGACCGGAACCTGAGCCCGACGCAGCTGCGGAACCTGGAAAAAAGCCTGCTGTGCAAGATCCTGGACCGTACGCAGCTAATCCTGGACATATTCGCGCGACGTGCGCGGACGCGCGAGGGGCAACTGCAGGTGGAACTGGCGCAGTTGAACTATCTGCTGCCTAGACTGACGGGCCGAGGCGTGGCCATGTCGCGGCTGGGCGGCGGGATCGGAACCCGGGGACCTGGGGAAACACAGTTGGAAACGGACCGGCGGCGGATCTTCCGGCGGATCCGTAGAATAGAGCAGGAACTGGAATCGGTACGGTCACACCGTGGAGTGCAGAGGCAGCAGCGGCGGGCGGTGCCGCTGGCAACAGTGGCGCTGGTGGGCTACACCAACGCCGGCAAGTCGACACTGTTTAACCGGCTGACGGGGGCGGGGGTGCTTGCGGATGCGAAGATGTTCGCGACGCTGGATCCGACGGTGCGGCAGATCGTGCTTCCATCGAGGAGGCGGGCGCTGCTGAGCGACACGGTGGGTTTTATCTCGAATCTGCCGTCGACGCTGGTGAAGGCCTTTCGCGCGACGCTGGAGGAGGTGACGGAAGCATCGCTTCTGTTGCATCTGGTGGACAGCAGCGCGGTGCAGGCACCGGAACAGATGGCGCAGGTGATGACGGTTCTAAGCGAAATCGGGGCGGCATCGACGCCACAACTGCTGGTATTGACGAAAACGGACCGTTTGGGGGAAGACAGCCTGGATACGGGGACGCTGGCGAGGAGATTGCTGGCGGATGCGGGAGTGGAGACCGAGAGCAGCCCGAAGGCGGTAGCGGTGTCTGCGCTGAAGGGCGAGGGAATGGAAGCGCTGCTAGAAACCACCGATGAGATGCTTGCGGTGGATCCAGTGCAGGAGGTGGAGTTAGAGTTTCCGCATGCCGATACGGGGCAACTGCACTTGGTACACGAGTACGGGCGGGTATTGGAGTCGCGGTGGAAGGAAGAGGGGTGCCGGGTGAGGGCGGAGATCCCGGAGTCGATCCGGCGGCGGTTGAGGCGGTTTGAGACCGGCTGATTGTATATATCCCCCAATGCGTTTTATATTGGCTGTACCGGATGAATGTTCCGAACATCCTGACGCTGCTGCGAATCTTCTTTGTCCCGCTGCTGGTGGCGGCGCTGGTGCAGGACAGCCGCACGTTCCAAATGGGGGCGGTTGTGGTGACGAACGAGATACTGGCGCTGGCGATCTTCCTGGCGGCGGCGGCGACGGATCTGCTGGACGGCTATCTGGCGCGTCGATGGGGACAAGTAACGACGGTGGGAACGCTACTGGACCCGATTGCGGACAAGCTACTGATTTCGGCGGCGTTGATTTCGCTGGTTCAGGTCCGGCTGCTGGCTGGGTGGATGGCGATATTGATAATCGGGCGGGAGTTCGCGGTGACGGGATTGCGAGGGATCGCGGCGTCGGCGGGATACACGATCAAGGCGAGCGACCTGGGGAAGACAAAAATGGTGAGCCAGGTGATCGCGGTGTCACTGTTGCTGCTGAGCGTCAGTTGGCCAACGCTGCGGGCGCCGGCGATGGCATGGATGTGGGGGGTGGTTTTCTTCAGCTTGCTGTCGGCCGCGATGTACTTCGGGAAATTCTGGCGGAAGGTGGACGACCGGATCAAGCTGAGGCGGCGTCGAGAGCTGCTGCTGCTCGAGAAGCGAGAGATGAGGAGACGGAAGAGGCGGGGGGTGGCGGCGGACGGGATAGCGGCGTCGTAGGATTAGTGAGCGCCGGAATCACTGCTTTCGTTGGGGTGGTCGGAAGGCGGCCTGCGAATGATCTGAGGACCTTCGGGAGTAATCAGGACAACGCGGACTTGGCCAGGAGGGCCGATGGGGCCGATGGACTTGCCGTCGGTGAGAACCTCGAGCCCGCCGGCGTTACCGACGACCATGCGGGCACGTTCCACGCCGGCCAGGTTGCGGACTTCGTTTGGCTGAAGGATGCCGCTAAAGACGACCTTGCCATTGGCGGAGATGGAGACCCAGGTTTTTTCCGAAGCGACGAGTTTGACAAGCATGCCATTGGAACCTGCAGCGGGCACTGGAAGTTCGACTGCGACTGTCTGAACGTCAGGGGACGGGTGAGGAGCTTCTGAAAGGGAAGTGGGCTGGGCCGGCGTAACGGTATTCTTTTCCGGGGGCACCGGCGCCGATGCCTGTGAATCAGAGGCAAGCCAAGCATCCTGAACCTTCTGCCATCCAATGTAGAGGCCGGTGCAGGCGACCAAGGCGGCTGCCAAGCCAACCATCGGCCAAGGGAATTTACGTCCGCTGACGGAGGCCAGTTCTGGAATGGGTTCGACGTGGATGGGACCAGGCGGGGCGGGAGAATCGAGCACGGGAGTGTGTTCCTCAGGCTGGAAGCACTCGCGAACCAAGTCTTCGATTTCGACGTCGTCGATGCCGATGAAGCGCGCGTATTGGCGAGCGAAGCTGCGTGCAAAAATGTCGCCTGGGAGAACGGCAAGATCCTCGTTTTCGAGAGCTTCCAGATAGCGGACACCAATGCGGGTCTCGGCGGCGATGGCGGACAATTCCACGCCGCGGGCGAGCCGCTGCTGACGCAGCCGGTTACCGAGAGAAGCCATAGTCTAACTCTCTGTCATCCTTGACGTTATAATACTACAGTTGGTGGGTGACAACCGTGAGAATCTCGTATCGGCCATCGTGGTCAACTGGAACCGCCGCGACCTGCTGCGCAATTGCCTGGAGTCATTGCGGCGGCAGAGAGGGATAAGGCTAGAGATCATCGTGGTGGACAACGGGTCCACCGACGGGAGTCTGGAGATGATGGAGCGGGAGTTCCCGGCCACGGCGGAGCTGCCTGTGAAGCGGATCGCCAACGCGACGAATCTAGGATTCTGCGCGGCGAACAATCAGGGGATCGCGGTGGCGGAAGGGGAGTGGATCGCGTTATTGAACAACGACGCGGAGGCCGAGCCGGACTGGCTGGCGAAGCTGGTGGGAGCGGTGAAGGAACGGGAAGATGTGGGGATGGCGGCCTGCAAGATCCTGGTGTACGAGGATCCGAGTAGAATCGACAAGGCGGGGCACCTGATGTATCTGGACGGGCAGAATCGGGGACGCGGCTCGGGAAGAAAAGATGTGGGACAGTATGACGCGGAGGAAGAGGTGCTGTTTCCGGACGGCTGCGCGGCGATGTACCGGCGGGGGATGCTGGAAGAGATCGGCGGGTTCGACGAGGACTTCTTCGCGTATGGGGACGACGCTGAGCTGGGGTTGCGCGCTAGAATAGCCGGATGGAAGTGCTTATATGTACCGGCGGCGGTGGTGAGGCACCATCGCGCCTCGACGCTGGGGGTACTGGCCTCGAGAAGGCTTGAATTGATTGAGAGGAACCGTGTACTGCTGGCGTTCAAACTATTTCCGTGGAGTCTGCTTTGGCTAAACGGCGCGTTCTACCTGATAAGACTGGGCGCCGGCGTGTGGGCCGCGTTGAGGAGCAAGGGGGAAGTGGGGCGGTTCCCCGGCCTGAATGGAAAACTGCAGGTAGCGGCGGCGCTGTTGCGCGCCGACCTCCAGGCTCTGAAGATGCTGCCACGGATGTTGAGGAAGCGGCGGGAGTTGCAGCCGATCCGGCGTATCAGCGGGTGGAACCTGACGACGATGCTGATCCGGCACCGGATCTCGCTGAAGGAGCTAATGGAAGAAGCCGTCTAAGCGCACCGGTGCGCAGTGGCGGTGGCAAGCGGGAGGATGTTCCGCAACTGGAGCTGACGCCGGAGACGGACCCGTGTCCTGCGTGCGGGCATCAAGGGGCGCAGGTGTTGTTTCAGGGAACCGATCGGCTGTATCAGACGACGGACAAGAGATTCCAAGTGATTGAATGCGACGCGTGCCGGCTGATGAGGCTGTTTCCCTGGCCGGAACCGTCCGAACTCTGGCATTACTATCCCAAGGACTACTGGTTTGTGCCGGAGCAGGACACGGCGTCGCGGCTGGAGGAGATGTACCGGCGGTTCGTGCTGCGTGATCATGTGAGATTTGTAACGGCGGCGATGCGGCATGCAGTGGGTGAAAGCGGACGCCAGGCGGGGGTGATGGACGTGGGCTGCGGAGGCGGCCTGTTCTTGAGAATGCTGGCCGAACGGGGCCATGCGGTGTTGGGGCTGGATTTCTCGCTAGGGGCGGCATCGGTGGCATGGCGGCAGAACGGAGTCCCGGCCGTGTGCGGCATGCTGTCGCACGCTCCATTGCCGGCGGGCCTGTTCGACACGATCACCATGTTCCACGTGCTGGAGCATCTTTATGATCCGGTGGCGTACTTGGAGTCGGCACACTCGCTGCTGAGGCCGGAGGGAAGGCTTGTGGTGCAAGTGCCCAATGCGGGGTGCTGGCAATTTCTGTTGCTGGGCGATTTGTGGTCGGGAGTGGACATTCCGAGGCACCTGATCAACTTCCGGCTGCGGGACCTGGAGATCCTGCTGGACCGGTGCGGGTTTGAAATCGTGAGGACGAAGTACTTCTCCTTAAGGGATAATCCGGCGGGACTGGCAACGAGCCTGGCGCCGTGGCTGGATCCGATGGCGCGGCGGATCCGGCAGGCGCGTGAGAGTCCGCGGATGCGGCTGTGGAAGGACATTCTGTATCTGGGGCTGGTGGCGGCGTCGGTGCCGTTCGCATTGCTGGAAGCAGCCTGCCACGCAGGCTCGACGGTGATGGTGGAGGCACGCAAGAAGGCATGATGTATGGGGCGTTGTCAGGCCGCCTGCCGGGCTGGCTGCGCCGTTATTTACTGCGATTCGAAACGATGATCGAAAAATCGGCGAGCGAGTTTGCGGCTTCGCTGGCTGATGGTTCGAGAGTGCTGGATGCGGGAGCGGGCGAACTGCAATACGCGCATCTGTTTTCGCGGCAACGCTATCTCGCGGTTGATCTGGGGATCGGGGATATGAATTGGAACTACTCGAGGTTGGATTGCATCGCCGACCTTGCGGATCTGCCGCTGGCATCCCGCACGATGGATGCGTGCGTGAACCTGGTGACGCTGGAACATGTGAGGGAGCCATCCCGCGTGCTGGAGGAGATTCATCGGACGCTGCGGCCGGGGGGACGGCTGCTGCTGGCGGTCCCGATGGAGTGGGAAGTGCACCAGGCGCCGCATGACTACTACCGGTATACCGAGCACGGGGTGCGGTATCTGTTAACCAAGGCCGGGTTCGAGAGGATCGAGATTGAAGCATGCGGAGGAATGTTCGCGCTGTTGAGCCGGAGGCTGCTGAACAGCCTGCAGTTTTTTCCCGGCCCGCTGTTCATTGTTGCGGCGATTCTGATGGCACCGGCGGCGCTGGTGCTGCCACTGCTGGATGGGCTGGACCGGCAGCGTCATTTCACGATGGGCTACATATGCCACGCCTGGAAGCAATCCTGATTCTCGGCTGGGTGGTGGCGGGGTGCTGCCCGGCGCAATTCTCGGGAGCCGGCGCGCTGGAGTACACGCGCAAAGTGGTGGAGTTCGGGCCGCGGCCGCCGGGGTCGAAGGCGTTGAGCGAACTGCGGGGGTATCTGAAGAAAGAGCTGAGATCGCTGGGTTGGCAGATGGTGGAGGATCGGTTCACGGCGAGCACTCCGCTGGGCTTGATGGCGATGGAAAACATAATGGCGTTCCGGAGAGGCAAATCGGGGAAGGCGGTAGTCTTCACGGGGCACTACGACACGAAGCGAATGCCAGGGGTGCATTTTGTGGGGGCCAATGATGGAGGTTCATCAACAGGGCTGTTGCTGGAGCTGGCGCGGGCGCTGCGGCGGGCACAGAGCCGGCACGATGTCTATCTGGTTTTCTTCGACGGCGAAGAGGCGCTGGAGCACTGGTCGGCAACGGACGGATTGCACGGCAGCCGTCATCTTGCGGCGCGGTGGCAGCGGGAGGGAAAGCTGGAGCGGATTGAGGCGCTGATCAACGTGGACATGATCGGGGACAGGGAGCTGGGTATCCTGCGGGAAACGAATTCGTCGCGGGAACTGGTGTCGCTGATCTGGGGTGTGGCGGCGGATCTGGGCTATGGAAGCAGGTTTTTGGCCGAGTATGGGGCGATCGAGGATGATCACATGCCGTTTGTGCGGTTGGGTGTGAAGGCGTGCGACCTGATCGATTTCGACTACGGCCCCGGCAACCAATACTGGCACAGCGAGGAAGACACGATGGACAAGCTGAGCGCGGCAAGCCTGGAGGCAGTAGGGCGGGTGCTGCTGGAGACGCTGAAGCGGCTGGAGCGTTAGCCGCTATTTTAAGGCACGCAAGAAGTCGAAGTCGCAGCCGAGGTTGGCCTGTTGAATATGATCCAGAAACATCTTGCCGTAGCCGCGATTGTAGTGCGGCTTGGGGCGCTCGAAAGCGGCGAGCCTGCGATCGAGTTCGCCGGGCGGCAGGGTGACGTCGATGCGGCGGGCGGCGGCATCGAGGATAATTTCGTCGCCGGTCTGCACGGCGGCGAGGGGTCCGCCGATGGCCGATTCGGGGGCGATGTGAAGGACGACAGTGCCGAAACTGGTTCCACTCATGCGAGCATCGGAGATGCGGACGACATCGGTGATGCCGCGTTTGAGAAGCACTTTGGGCATGGGGATGTGGCCCCATTCGGGGAAACCGGGTCCACCATGGGGGCCACCGTTCTTGAGTACAAGAACGGTGTTCTCATCGACCGGCAGGTCATCGCGCTCCAGTTCCTCGAGCATCTTGTAGTACTGGTCGAAAACGTAGGCTTTTCCGCGGTGCTGAAGCAGGTGAGCAGAGGCAGCAGTGTGCTTGATGACGGCGCCATCGGGGGCGAGATTGCCGTAGAGGACGAGGGTGCCGCCTTCCGGAGAGAGGGGCTTGTCGAGCGTGCGGATGACATCGGGTTTGAAACATTCGGCGGCGGCAACGTTTTCCGCGAGGCTCTTGCCGGTGACGGTGAGACAGTCTCGATGTAATAGCGGGAGCAGATTCCGGATGACCGCGGGAAGGCCGCCGGCGTAGAAAAAATCCTCCATGAGGTAGCTGCCGGAAGGCTTCACGTTGACGATGTAAGGGGTTTTTTGGGAGATGCGGTGGAAATCCTCGAGAGTGATTTCGATGCCGAGGCGGCCGGCGATGGCGATGAGATGGACGACGGCGTTGGTGGAGCCGCCGATGGCCATGTCGACGGTGATCGCGTTTTCCAGCGCCTCATGAGTCATGATGCGGGAGGGTGTGAGATCCTCCCGGACCATTTCGACAATGCGGCGTCCGCTGAGCTCAGCGATGGCCTTGCGGCGGGAGTCGACGGCGGGGATGGCGGCGCAGCCGGGAAGAGTCATGCCGAGGGCTTCGGCGATACTGGCCATGGTGGATGCGGTGCCCATGACCATGCAATGGCCGTTGCTGCGTGCAGAGCAGCCCTCGACTTCGGCGAACTGCTCCTCGTTGAGTTTGCCGATGCGGTAGAGATCAAACAGCTTACGCATGTCGGTGCCGGAGCCGATCTCCTGATCGCGCCAATGGCCGCTGAGCATGGGGCCGCCGGGGACCATGATGGCGGGGATGTTGGCGCTGGCGGCGCCCATGAGTTGAGCGGGGGTGGTTTTATCGCAGCCGCAGAGCAGGACAACACCGTCGAGGGGATTGGCGCGAATGGATTCCTCGACATCCATGGCCATCAGGTTGCGGAAGAGCATGGTTGTGGGCTTCATGAACACTTCGCCGAGGGAGATGGTGGGGAATTCGAGAGGAACGCCGCCTGCCTGCCAGACGCCGCGTTTGACGGCCTCGGCGACATCGCGGAGGTGGAGGTTGCAGTGGTTGAGCTCGCTCCAGCTGTTGCAGATGCCGATGACGGGCTTGCCTTGAATGCTCTCGCGAGTGAGGCCTTCGCTGCGAAGGTAGGCGCGGCGGGCGAAACTATAGTATTCGAGCGAATAGAACCAATCCTGGCTGCGAAGCTTGCGGGAATCGGGCATAAGAGACTAATGTAGCAGCCCGGTGGGAGAAGAGGATGTGATCAGGCGCCGAGTTTCGCGACGCGGCTGTGTTGGAGCCAGCGGCCAATGATTTCGCGGAGATGGTCGAAATTAACGGGCTTGCTGATATAGTCGTCCATGCCGGCGGCGAGGCATTTTTCGCGGTCTCCATGCATGGCATTGGCGGTCATGGCGATGATGGGGATGCGGCCGGAGGAGGACTGCAAGCGGCGGATGGCGGCGGTGGCCTCGAAACCATCGGTACCTGGCATCTGGCAATCCATCAGGATGAGACTGTAGCGGCGCTGGCGAACGGCGTCAATGGCTTCCTGGCCGCTGCAGGCGACATCGGCGGACAAGCCGAGCTTCTGGACGAGGCGCAGGGCGACCCTCTGATTCACGAGGTTGTCTTCGGCGATGAGGACGCGGTCGATCGCGGCGGGAAGCGATGCGGAGGCAGCGGAGAGCGCGGAATCGGCTTGTTGCTGGACTTTTTCTCCCATCTTTTCCAAGTCGCTGGTTGTGGAACCTTCACGAAGACAATGAACGAAGGCGGCAAGGAGCCTGGACTCCAGCACGGGCTTGGAGAGCATGACGCGAATGCCTTGCATGAGCGTTTCATGATGGAAGCTGCGCTGGCTGTAAGGTGTGACGAGAATGAGCGCGGCGGGAGCCACGGCGGGATCGGCGAGAATGGATTCGGCAAGTTCGAGACCGCCCATGCCGGGCATCTCGTAATCGAGGAGGGCGAAATCGAAACGGCCGCCCGCGGCAGCTTCACCGCGGAGGAGCCGCAAGGCGAGTTCAGGATCTCCGGCGGCAACGGCTCTCATTCCCCAGCCAGAAAGCAATTCGACGAGTGCGCCGCGAGCGCTGGGCACGTCATCGATGACGAGAACGGACTTACCCCGCAAAGCGGCGATGTTCTTTTGACGGGGGCTTAGGTTGTGCTCGGAGATGCTTTGCTTGGGCAGCCGGACAAGGAACCAGAACAGGGAGCCTTGGCCCGGCTCGCTCTCGACTCCGATTTGACCGCCCATACGTTCCACCAATTGCTTGGAGATGGCAAGTCCGAGGCCGGTTCCCCCGTATTGGCGTGCCGAACCGCCGTCGACCTGAGCAAAGGGTTCAAAGAGACGGACGAAGGATTCCGGAGCAACGCCGACACCGCTGTCTTCCACCTGAAAGCGGAGAAAGGCCTCAGCCGGGGTCTGCCAGGAAGCGCTAACGGTAACGGCAACCTCACCCGATTGGGTGAATTTGATGGCATTGCTGAGGAGGTTTCGGAGGATCTGCGCGAGGCGGGAGTGGTCGCCAACAAGTTCGTCAGGGGTCTGTGGGCGCACCTGGCAGACCAGTTCGAGGCCCTTCCGTTCGGCCAATTCGGCCATTGCATCGACGACCTCTTCCACGGTTTCGCGGAGAGAAAAAGGCTCCTGAGCGAGTTCAATTTGACCAGTTTCAATTCTGGAGTAGTCGAGGATCTCGTTGAGCGTGCTGAGCAGGGAGGCTGCCGAACGGCCCATGGTATCGGCAAATTCGCGCTGCTCCTGAGTGAGGGGCGTATCCAGCAGGAGTCCCGACATGCCAATGACGCCGTTCATTGGAGTGCGAATCTCGTGGCTTAAATTGGCGAGGAATTCCGACTTGAGGCGGGAAACCTGGACGGCGCGATCCCTGGCTTCGGCCAGTTCAAAGCTCTGCTCCAGGAGTTGCTTGGCCTGCTCCTCGAGCTTGGCGCGGGCTTCCTCAACGAGCCTGGTGTGGTTGAGGGCAGCTTCTTCGGCGGCCTTGCGTTCGGTGATTTCGGTCAAGGTGCCCTCGTAGCAGAGGACCTTCCCGGTATCGTCGTGAACGACGCGGGCGTTTTCCAGCACAGTGATGATCTGTCCGTCTCTGCGGCGGAGCCGCACTTCCAGGTTCTTGAGGAACCCATCCTGCTCGAGTTTGGAGGTGATTCTGGGGCGGTCCTCCGGACGGAAGTAAAGATCGCGGACGTCGAAGGAGGCCAGATCCTGCAGCGACTCGAAGCCAAACATACTGAGCAGAGCGGGGTTGGCGGCGATGATCCGCCCCTCGGGAGTGCTTTGATAGACCCCCTCCAAGACATGTTCGAACAAGCCACGATATCTGGCCTCGGAGGCCCGCAAAGCCTGCTCGGCCGCGAGCCTGTCGCGGATCTCGCGGCGGTAAGTTCTTTGAAGGAAGATGAGCATGAGGGCAGAAAGGCAGCCCAAGACGGCAAGCAGCCCGGAGTCACGCCATTTTTCCAGCGGCCCGGACAGGGCAAGTGCAAAGGAGGCGTTGCTTTGAGCCAGCCTGGATCGCCACTCCTGCATCAGCAGGGCGCGTTCCTCGACCGATTGAGAGGATTCTGCTTTCCGGCCTTCGCCGAGCTTCCACTGCAAAAGGTCCTTGCTGCGCTGCAGAAAGTTTTTGAGGTTGCTGTCTTCTGGCCAGTCGGCCTGAACGGATGCGGCCAACCGGGTGTAGTCAAGAAAGCCTTTCTGTAAGTCAGAAGCATCCCTATGTTCCGTATTATCATGAAGTTCTGCCCAAGTCGAGCTAGCGGACTGAATCCGCTTGATCCGGCCGGCCCAAAGCTCGGATTCGCGCTGGCTACGCGTGATGGAGTTGATCAGAGACAGCCCCAGACCCAGCGAAGCGGTAGCCAAGGAGACACTGGCCCACATCCAAATTCGGGATTTCAGCTCCAACTTCATGGACAGTTTCATGGATAAAGACGTTAAAAGGTGGCAGAGGGCTGGAGAAACTGCCCGCAACCGACTCATTTTAAAGATGTTAACTAAGAACTAGACAGCCTGACACTATCCATCTATACCAATGGACTACCATCGGCAACATCGGCGGAAAAGTTGAGCCAGTTAATCTGCCAGAGAGTAGCCCTCATAATTGGCCCTGATGCGTTGAATCGACAAGGCCTTTCCCGTATTCTCGTCCACCGTGACGACGACGCCATGAAGTTCGACGAGGCCGCGTGCGGCTTCCATGCGAACAGGCAAAGCCGTTTTGAACTTGTCCAGAATGGGCTCCTTTTGAACACCGATCACGGAATCGTAGGGCCCAGTCATGCCGGAGTCTGTCTGGTAGGCAGTGCCTTCCGGGAGAATGCGGGAGTCAGCGGTGGGGACGTGGGTGTGGGTGCCGATGACGGCGGAGACGCGGCCATCGAGGTGCCATCCCATAGCCATTTTTTCACTGGTGACTTCCGCGTGAAAATCGACGAACTTGATCCGAATGGAGGGGTCCAGGCCATCCAGGAGCCGGTCCGCGGTTTGAAACGGACAATCGGTGGAAGGCATGTAGGTTCGGCCCTGAAGATTGAAGACGGCGCAGGGTTGGCCGGAGCGGGACTGGACGACGGCGAGCCCTCGGCCGGGGCAACCTTGGGGATAGTTGGCAGGGCGTAAGAGGCGGGGTTGCTTGTCGAGATAGGGGAAGATCTCCTTGCGATCCCAAATGTGATTTCCACTGGTGAGGACGTCGATGCCGAGACCGAACATCTCATCGGCGAGCGGGGGAGTGACGCCGAAGCCGCCGGCGGAGTTCTCGACGTTGGCGATGGCCAGGTCGATGCGTTCTCGGGCAACGATTTTGGAGAATTGATAAGCCACGATATCCCGACCAGGGGAAGCAAAAATGTCGCCAATGAAAAGAATATTCATAGAGCAGGATAAAAATCAAATATTTTTTTGAAAACTAATCCGAATTCTTAGGACCAGAGAGGCATTCGGCGATCTGCTTTTCCTCGATGACACCGTACTTGATGACACGCCAGATGAGTTCGGTGATATCGACGGTGGTTGCACCAAGCCCCGGGCAGCCGCCCCCGTCAAGCACGAGGTCGATGCGGCCGTCCATGGTACCGAAAACTTCGATACCGCTGGCGCAGGTGGGCATGCCACTGATGTTCGCGCTGGTGGCGATCAAGGGCTGTCCGAGCCAATCCAGCATCCCGCTGGCGACCCCGGATCTGGGCTGACGCATGGCGAGGCGGCCGGTGTTCCCGGTGACTTTTAAGGGGACCTTGGCGGAAGCGGGGACAATGAGGGTCAAAGGACCGGGCCAGAAGCGCCGGGCAAGCAGGTAGAAACGGGCGGTGAGCTCGGCGGCGAGATCTTCAGCCATGAACAGATCACTGACCAGCAAAGGCAGGGAGCGGTGGATTTCGCGGCCCTTGGCCTGAAAAACCTTGCCGACGGCGTGGAGGTTAAAAGGGTCAGCAACGAGAACGTAAAGGGCATCGGTGGGGATGGCGACGACCCCCCCGGAGCGGATGACAGCGCCGGCGCGGGCCAAGGCATCGGGAGCAGGCTTGTCGAAATCAACTTCAATGAGATCAGTGGCCACGTTTATCTCTGGCAACCCGGACAAAAGTAGGTGGAACGGCCGCCCTGCGACAGGCGTCGAATGGAGCGGCGGCAGTAGAGGCAAGGCTGCCCCTCCCGGCCGTAAACGGCAAGAGGAAAAGTCTCGGAATCTAGAAAACCACCCGGGCCGGAATAGGCGATACAGGCAGATTGTACCGCATCGTCCAGTACGCCTACAATGGCGGCGTGCAGGCGGCTGAGGCGAATAGTGGTTAGGGTTTTTATCGGCTTACGGGGGTTGATGCGGCTGCGGAAGAGCACTTCGGCGGCGTAGATGTTGCCGAGGCCGGCGATTTTCGACTGGTCCATGAGAAAGAGCTTGGCGGGGAGGCGGGAACGCTTAGCCTGCGTGACCAGCCATTGTTTGGTGAAGGCGGGTTCGAGGGGTTCCGGCCCAAGGCGGCTTAACTGAAGATCGAGAGTGGAGGTGTCGACCAATTCCATGCGCGCCAGCGCCCTGGGATCTTCGAGCACGATAGAGGCAGCGCCATCGAGCCGGAACAAGGCGCGGGCATCGGATGGAGCGGGTGCGGATGGGAGAAGGAACAGATTGCCGGACATCCGCAAGTGGACATGAAGGGTCTTGCCACCACTGAGGCGGAGGAGAAGATGCTTGCCGCGGCGTTCGACCTGCTCCAGCTTGCGTCCTTTGGCGCGGCGGACATTGGGGGAGGCGCACCGGCGGATGGTAACGCCGCGGATGAGGAGGCCTTCGGCAGGCCGCAGTTTTCTGCAAACTGCCTCCACTTCAGGCAATTCGGGCATCAGTAGATGCTCAACTCCGCTGGTGACCCGTTGGCGCAGCCGAGCAGTTTGGCGGCAGAACCTTGATTCACGACGACTTCGAGGAAGCCGGAGCTGCCGACGACGACTGCGGGTTCGGTTGGAGAAGCTTCGGTGAAATTATGGATGAGCTTGTCGGTGGTGCGGATGCCTGCCAGCAGGACGAAAGGACGGTTAAGAACGTCGGGGAATTCCTCGACATGGAAATTGGTGATCATGTTGCCAAAGCGGTCGACCTTGAGGATCATACCGGCCCAGCATCGAGTTCCGGTTCGCACAGGCTTGCCGGAATCGCCACGGACGTAGTTGTCGACGCGCTTGCCGACGAGAGATGGCTTGACGCCGCGCGCGAGGTGGGCGGCGACGGGCGCGAAAATATCACGCCCATGGAAAGTCTGGCTGACGTTGCGGAGGAAGTATTTTTTGTTGCTGATGTGGCGGACCGAATGAAGGTTGCGGCTATAGATCATGGAGAAGACACCGTTATCGGGCCCGACAAAATACTGGCCGCCGGCTTCGACGACAATGGGGCGGCGCGCGCTACCGACTCCGGGATCCACAACGACGAGGTGGACGGTTTTCTTGGGGAACCAGCGGTAGGCTTCGCCGATTTCAAAGGCGCCCTCGGTGACGGAGAAGGGAGTGACGGAGTGGGTGATGTCGATGAGCTTGGCGGAGGGCGCGATTTTGAGAATCACGCCTTTCATGACGCCGACGAAGTGGTCGTCAGTGCCGAAATCGGTGGTGAGAGTGAGAACGCCCGGCATAGGCTGTAAAATGTTTCTAGGGCTCTTCTTAGGCAAGTGAATCGTTACTACTTCGATCATAACGCGACCACGCCGGTTTGCCCGGAGGCATGCACGGCGATGCAGGAGGCGGTGAAGAGTTGCTGGGCCAACCCAAGCAGCATTCACCGGGACGGCCAAATGGCTCGTCATCAGCTGGAGAAGGCACGCGGGCAGGTGGCGGCGTTGCTAGGCTGCGCGGCCAAGCAAGTAGTGTTCACCAGCGGGGGGACGGAGGCGGCCAACCTGGCGGTTCTGGGTGCAGTGCGCTCGCGGCCGGGGGAGCGGAAGCATGTGATTACCACTGCCGTCGAACATCCGGCGGTGCTGAGCGCGTGTGCGCAACTGGAACGGGAAGGGGTGGAAGTAACTTATCTGGGCGTGGATTCGCGCGGGGTGTTGGACCCGGAGATGTTCCGGCGGCAGTTGAGGCCGCACACCGTTCTGATTTCGTGCATGCATGCGAACAACGAAACGGGAGTGGTGCAGCCGGTGGCGGAGATTGGGGCAATCGCGAGGGAAGCGGGAGTGGTGATGCATAGCGACGGGGTGCAGGCAGCGGGGAAGATTCCGGTGCAGGTGGACTCGCTTGGACTGGATCTGTATTCGGTGAGCGCGCATAAGTTTTATGGCGCCAAGGGCAGCGGGGCGTTTTTCGTGCGCGGGAAGCTGACGCTGGATGCGCTGTTTCACGGGGGACGCCAGGAGCAGGCGCAGCGGCCCGGGACGGAGAATGTTCCTGGAATCGCAGCCATGGGGGCGGCGGCGGAGGTGGCGCGGAAAGCGGAGGAGGCTGGGAGGATCGCTGCGCTGCGCGACCGGCTGGAGGCGGCGATTGTGGACCGGGTGGCCGGGGTTACAGTGAATGGCGTTGGGGAGCGAACGCCGAATACGACGAATCTGCGCTTTGATGGAATTGAAGGGGAGGCGATGGTGATCGCGCTGGACCTGCGTGGATTCGCGGTTTCGACAGGCGCGGCCTGCTCTTCCGGAGCAGTGAAGCCCTCGCACGTGCTTCTTGCGATGGGGTTGACGGCGGAGCAGGCCAAGTCAAGCCTGCGGTTTTCGCTGGGCCGCTCCAATGATGAGCAGCAGGTGGACGCGCTGGTGGAGGCGGTGGCGGCCGCGGCGGCGCATCTGCGGCGGCTATCGCCGAGTTACGCGCATGCAGGATGATCTGATTGCGGTAGCGATGTCGGGCGGAGTGGACAGCTCCGTGGTTGCGGGATTGCTGCATCGGGAAGGGCGGCGTGTGATTGGACTGACGATGCAGTTGTGGAATCAGAGGCGGCTGCCGGAGCTGATGCCGGATGAGCCGACGGGGCGTTGCTGCTCGCTGGACGATGTTTACGATGCGCGGGCGGTGGCGTCGCAGCTGGGGATTCCCTATTACGTGGTGGATTTTGAGCGGCGGTTCGAGGAGCAGGTGGTGAAGCCGTTTGTGGAGGATTATCTGGCTGGACGGACGCCGATCCCGTGCACGCTGTGCAACAACCTGGTGAAGTTTGACCAGTTCCTGGAGATGGCGGAAGGCGTCGGGGCAACGAGAGTGGCGACGGGGCACTATGCGCGGGTGCGGCAAGATTCGGGCAGGTATCAACTTTTGAGGGCAGCGGACGCATCGAAGGATCAGACGTATTTTCTGTTCGGACTGACGCAGGCACAGCTGGCACGGACGATGTTCCCGCTGGGCGGATATCAGAAAAAGGAGGTTCGTGAGCTGGCGCGGGAGCTGAAGATTCCCGTGGCGGACAAGGGCGACAGCCAGGAGATCTGTTTTGTGCCGAACGGGGATTACGCAGCATTTATCGAAGCCTATTTTGCAGAGCAAGGCATCGACACGAGGCAGGCGCAGGGGGAAATCGTGACGACAAGCGGCCGCAAACTGGGCCAGCATGCCGGCATCCACCATTACACGGTGGGACAGCGCAAGGGGCTGGGAATCGCCACCGGCGAGCCGCTTTACGTGATCGCGACGGAGCCGGAAAGCCGGCGCGTGATTGTGGGGTCGAATGATGAGTTGCTGCGGGGCCGGTTCACGGCGAGGGAGGTGAATTGGATCTCGATCGCGGAACCTGCCGGCGTGGTGCGAGCGCAGGTGCGGATCCGGAACAAGCATGTTCCTGCGGCGGCGAGCGTGCAGGCGCTGGCGGGCGGAAGGGCCGAGGTTCGCTTTGATGAGCCGCAGCGTGCGGTGACGCCGGGCCAAGGCGCGGTGTTCTATGACGGGGACCAAGTGCTGGGCGGCGGCTGGATAGAATAGACCGCTTGGCGCGCCACACTCTTCACTATCTGGCAGCCCGTGGGGTGATGTTGACGCTGGCACTGTGTTCGCGCAAGGTGGCGGAGCGGCTGGCGGGTGTCTACGTGCGTGTATTGGATTTGGTGTTGCCGCGGCTGCGGCGGGTGGCGATGAGGAACCTACGCTTGGCGCTGCCGGAGCTGGGAGAGGACGAGCACCGGCGCATCGCCGACGGCAGTTTCCGTTCGATTGCGAGAATCCTGGTGAGCCTATCGCGGTTTCCGGAGATGAACAAGGAGAACATTTCCGAGTGGATCCGTTACGAGGGGCTGGAACATTTTGAAGAGGCGAAGCGGCGCGGCAAGGGGGTTCTGTTCGCAACGGCGCATCTGGGGAACTGGGAGTTGAGCGCATTCGCGCACGCGCTGATGACAGAACCGATGCATGTCGTGGTGCGGCCGCTGGACAATCCGTCGATCGATGGGATGGTGCGCAAACTGCGGACGATGTCGGGCAACCAGGTGATCGAGAAGAAGGATTACGCGCGGGGAATATTGCGGGCGCTGAGCCGGAATGAGGCGGTAGGGATTCTGATTGATCAGAACATGTCGCTGGATGAGGGGATTTTTGTGCCGTTCTTCGGCGTGGCGGCGTGCGTGGGAACGGGGTTCGCCAAGATCGCCGGGCATTCTGGAGCGGCCATTATTCCAGGGTTCGCGTTATGGTCCGATGAGGAGGGCCGCTACATTCTGAAGTTCCATGAGCCGCTTTTATCCTCGGGCAATGTGGAGGAAGACACGCGGCGGATACATGCGCAGCTGGAGTCAGTGATCCGCGGCTACCCGGAGCAATGGCTGTGGATGCACCGGCGGTGGAAGACGCGGCCATCCGGGGAGCCGCAGATTTACTGAACGCGCTATGCTGCCCTTAGCATGACGCCCGAAACGATGCGCGCGTTGGAGCAGGCTCAAGCGGAGGGAGGCGCTAAAGGTGCTTTGGAGATGCTGGAGCAGGTATGCCTGGAGTCGCGCAATTACCCGATGCTGTTGGAAGCGATGTTGATGGAAACGCGGCGCAGGCTGGGGTTGCCGCTGATCGAGACAGCGCCGGTAACCTCACTTCCGGAAGAGCAGCGCCGGGCTTATGATGAGGCGTTTATCGCGGCGGCACGCCGGGTGGGTGGGCTGATTCTGGAGGAGAACAACATTCCGCGAGCGTGGCCCTATTTCCGCGCCATCGGCGAGCCGGCGCGGGTAGCGGAAGCGATGGAAGGCTACGAGGCGGGCGAGGATCTGGAGGCGGTGGTGGAGATCGCCCTGCTGGAGGGAGTGAATCCTGTGAAGGGTTTCCGGCTGATCCTGGCGCACCACGGAATTTGCCGGGCGATCACGTGCTACTCGCAGTTCCCTGCCCGGGAGGGTCGGCTCGTGTGCGCGCGGCTGCTTGTAAATGCGCTGCACGAGGAGCTAAGTCAAAATCTTCGCCGTGCGATTGAGCAGGGCGAAGGCAAGGCGGAGGGCCAAGCGGGGATCCCGGAGATGATTGCCGGCCGTGACTGGCTGTTCGGGGAGTACAGCTACCATGTGGACACGTCACACCTGGTTTCCGTGCTTCAGATTGCGCTGGAGCTGGAGGAGGCCGAGACGCTTGGCAAGGCGCTGGAGATGGCACAGTACGGTCAGCGGCTGGCGCCGACGTTTCATCATCGCTCCGAGCCTCCGTTTGAGGAGTTCTATGTGAGTCATGCGATGTACCTTCGCGCGTTGCTGGGCAAGGATGTTGAGGCGGCCATCGCCTACTTCAGAGAGCGGGCGCGGAGATACGATCCGGCCGAATACGGGACGGGCCCGGCGCAGGTGCTGGTGAGCCTGCTTGTGCGGCTGGGCCAGCACCGAGAGGCGCTCGATGCCAGCCTGGAGCTATTGCCGGACGCGCCGAACCACCAACTGGGGTGTCCGACGGTGAATGAGATCTGCCAGCGCGCCGGAGAGTTCCAGCGGTTGCAGGAGATATCGCGAGAGCGCGGCGATGTGTTGGGGTACGCGGCGGCGTTGGCGCAACAAAGCCAGGTCTAAAGTAATGCTGAAGCTTTTATCCCGCATCGACTTGTTCTTAGGGCGCCTGCTGATGCGGACCATTGGACTGGTGTTCCTGACGGGGGCGCTGTTTTCCGGCTATCACGGAGGATCCCAGTTGTTGACGGCCTACCGCGCGAAGGACTGGCCGACGGTGGAGGGCCGAGTGATCGAGTCGCGCCTTCAGGGCCGCGCCCCGCTGGTCACTTACGAGTACCAAGCCGAGGGAAGGAGCCACCGATCCTCGATGGTTCATGTGGGCCAGTTTTCCGGGATCGAGTCGTATGCGGAACCGATCGTGGAATCGTACCGGGAAGGTGCGGCGGTAAAGGTGTATTTTGATCCGGCGGAGCCGTCCAGGAGCGTGCTGGAGTTGTTGCAGACCATATTAGAAAGCGAATAGCCGGGCGGAATGCCGGCTGTGCTATGTTGAAGTCTTGCCATTCTGAATGTCGTCTTCACCCCTGAACGTCCACCTGGAAATCTACGAAGGTCCGCTGGACCTGCTTCTTGACCTGATCCGCAAGCAGCAGATCGATATCTACGATATTCCGATCGCGCGGATCACGGCGCAATACCTGGACTACATGCAGCGTGCAGCGTCGCTGAATTTCGAGCTGGGGGCGGAGTTTGTCTATATGGCGGCGACGTTGATTCAGCTGAAATCGAGGCTGCTGCTGCCGCGGGATCCGGAGTTGGAAAAGATCTCACCGGAAGAGGATCCGCGCAAGGAACTGGTGGACCGGTTGCTGGAGCATGAGCGGTTCAAGAACGCAGCGGAGATGCTCCAACAGAAGCGGATGATCGAGGAAGCGATCTGGAGCAATCCGCAGATACAGCAGTTCGTGACCGATGCCGAGGAAGGGGATCTGGCGGTCACTTTATACGACCTGGTTAGAACCTTGCAGACGGTAATGGACCGGATGAAGGACCGGCCGGTATATGAAGTAGACAAGGAAGATGTTACGGTGCCGCAGATGATTTCCTATCTGCGGAATCTGATGAAGGAGCACAAACGGGGCGAGGCGCTTTCGGCGGCGCAGTTGTTTGAAGGGCAGCGAAGCCGCCGGAGGATGATATGCATGTTTCTCGCGATACTGGAGATGGTGCGGATGCAGGCGCTGACGCTGGTGCAATCGGAGCAGTTCGGCGACATCGGACTGAAGAAGGCGAAGCAGTTTGACGACATCTTCGCGAGCGAGGAAGCGCTGGCGGCAATCCAAGAGGAATACCTGTAGAGAATGGATCACGAGACTGAACAAACGGCGACGGAGCCGGCATTGGAGGCAACCGTCGAGCAGCTAGCCGAACAGCTTGGACTGGAGGAAAAGGCGCAGGCTGGCGAGAGCGAGCAGTCGCGGATGAGAGCGCTGCTGGAGGCGGTGGTTTACGTGACCGACGAGCCGCTCAGTTCCAAGCAGATCGCGGAGGCGCTTGGGCAGCCGAAAGAGGCTGTGGAGCAGATGCTGGAGCAGCTGGCGGCCGAGTACGGCGAAGCGCATCATGGGCTGACGATCCGGGAAGTGGCCGGCGGGTACAAGATGGCGACGAAGCCGGAGTTTCACGACGAGCTGCGGGGGTTTGTGAAGAAGCTGAAGCCACCGCTGAAGCTGTCGCTGGCGGCACTGGAGACGCTGGCGGTGATCGCGTATAAGCAGCCGATCACGTCCCCGGAGATCATGGAGATCCGCGGCGTACAGGGGGCCGGGGTGGTGAAAACGCTGCTGGACCGGAAGCTGGTGACGGCGGCGGGGCGCAAACAGGTAGTGGGGCGTCCGGTACTGTACAAGACGACGAAGGATTTTCTGATTCAATTTGGACTGAAGGATCTTTCGGAATTGCCGACGCTGAAGGAGTTCGAGGAACTGAGCAGGCTGGCGCTAGGCGAGGGAGAGGTGGAAGATCCTGAGCCGGCGGCAGAGGAGCAGGGGCCCGCACCGGAGGCCGCGACGGCCGAACCCGATGCCTGAGGAGCGTCTGCAAAAAATCCTGGCGCGATACGGGGTGGCAAGCCGCCGGAAGGCGGAGCAGCTGATCGTGGAAGGGAAGGTCTCGGTCAACGGGAAAACGGTGATCGAGCTGGGAACGAAGGCGGATCCCGAGCGCGATGAGATCCGCGTTACGGGCAAGCATCTGCGTGCGCCGCGCGGGCTGATCTACATCGCGCTGCACAAGCCGAAGAACTGCGTGACGACGATGCACGATCCAGAGCACAGAGAGACTGTGATGGACCTTGTGAAGGGGATCAAGGACCGGATTTATCCGGTGGGCCGGCTGGATTATCAGAGCGAAGGACTGCTGCTGCTGACCAACGACGGAGATTTCGCCAACGCGATCACGTCGGCAAAGAGCATGGTTCCAAAGGTGTATGAAGCGAAGGTGAACGGCTACCTGACGGCGGAGCAGGTGGCGCAGTTCATCGCGGGGGTTCCTTTGTATGGACGGCGGACGGCGCGCGCGCGGCTGAAGCTGCTGAACAGGGGCGATAATCCGTGGTACGAGGTGGAGATCATTGAAGGCCGGCAGAACCAGGTGCGGCTGATGTTCCGGCATTTCGGGTTGATGGTGGAGAAGTTGCGGCGCACGAGAATCGGCTCGTTGAAGCTGGGCAACTTGAAACCGGCCGATTTCCGGCCGCTGACCGAAGAAGAGGTGCGGCGATTCCGGAGAGAATTGAAGCTGGACGCGAAATGACGATAGCGGAGATGTTGGGGTCGGCGAAAACGATTGCCGTGGTGGGTCTGAGCGACAGGCGGTGGCGCACGAGTTTTGGCGTCTCGCAGTACATGCAGTCGCAGGGATACCGGATCATCCCGGTGAATCCGAACATTACCGAGTCGTTGGGGGAGAAGGCGTACGGGGATCTGGAGACGGTGCCGGAACCGGTGGATATCGTGAACATCTTCCGGCGATCGGAATATGTGGAGCCGGTGGTGGAGGCGGCGATACGGATCGGGGCGAAGGCGATCTGGATGCAGGAGGGGGTGGTGGATGAAGAATCCGCGGCCCGAGCGCGAGCCGCGGGCTTGTTTGTGGTGATGGACAGGTGCATCCTGAAGGATCACCGGGCGATGGGTTGAATTAACTCACTCGCTTCAGAGTGAACTCCGTGCCACTGCGTCTGCCGCGGCCCTGGCGGGACATCTTGAGTTCGCCGCCTTGCAAGGTGCCTTCCCAGCGGATGGTCTGATCACCCCTCTTGGTCTTCTGCGTGGTCTGGAAGTAGATCTTGTCGCCCTCTATCTTGCCGTTTTGGATTTCCAGGGGTTGAGCCTTTTTGCCGGCGGTGTCCTTCACGGTGCCTTTGAGCACGGCTCCATCGGCGGTGAAGGTCATGGAAACGGGAATGACCCTTGCTTCCTGCTCTGCTTTTTTGCCGGCGGGCATCTTCATATCGCCGGCCCATTGTCCGTCAAACTGCCCTGCCGCGGCGGTGGCCGCGAGGAGGAAAAACACTGCTGTTGCAATGGTTCTGGTACGCGTCATGGATTTATTAAACCGGATTGGGTGGCGGAGTTGCAGGAATTATGACGTGGCGCGCATTCGGTGATTGAGGTCGTCCAAATGTTTCCTCATACTTGTCCGGTCGAGGTGAATTCTTTGGCCGTGGCCTGGAAGGAGCCACTCGAAGTTGTAGTCGCGGAGAAGGGCGATGGAGGCGGTCTGCTGGGACCAATCGTGCCAGCAAACGTTTCGGGAAGCGTGGAGCGAATCCCGATCGCGGCTCCACCAGAGGTGATCGCCGCTAGACAGGTAAGCGTCCTGGTAGAGGAGAACGCAGTGGCCGCGGGTGTGGCCAGGAGTGGGAATTGCCAGGAACCCAGGGGAGAGCTGGATCGGGTCAAAGCCGTCCAAAACGAGTTCGGCATCGGGTTGAGCGGCGAGTTCCAGACGATGGATGATACGGCGGCTATGGAAACGCCTGGCCCAGAGTGCGGCGTCGGGCAACTTTTTCCGCGGGTCGGCCATAAAAGATGGACTGAAAATCATTATGACAATCGAACGGTGAAGACGGCTAAGATGAGAGTCTGCCCGCATGCCGGAGCAACATCCCCAGTTCTGCGACGTGAGCCTTCCGATCCCGCTTGATCAGAGCTTCACCTATCAGCTGCCGTTGACGCTGCGGCATCGTGTGCAGCCGGGGTGCCGCGTTGTGGTTCCATTCGGGCACCGGAAGCTGATCGGGGTGGCAATGCGTTGTCACAATGAGGCTCCGGAGGTAGCCACAAAGGAGGCGCTACGGCTGATTGATGAAGATCCGGTGTTGGATGGGGGACTGCTTTCGCTGGGGCAATGGATCTCTTCCTACTACTGCGCACCGCTGGGCGAGGTGTTGAAGACGATGCTGCCATTGGCGGGGGAGACGCGGCGAACCAAGGTGTACACGCTGACAGATCGGGGGCGCGACGCGGCAAGGCAGCTGCTGCTTAGCACTTCTTCGGAGGAGCCGGCGGTGGAGTTGCTGCGGCTTCTGGAGGCGCGGCCGCTGTCGGCAGGCTACTTGAAGAAGAAAGTGACCGGAGCAGACGCTGCTCTTCGCGGGCTGCAGAAAAAGGGGTTGGTGGCGATCGAGGAAGATCACGCGGAGCGCGATCCGATGCGGGCGCCGGCGGCGCGGCTGCGAGCGGAATTCGCCAGACGTCCGGACGGGGAAAAGCTAACGAAATCCGAGCGGGAACTGCTTTCCTATTTGGAATTGCATCCGGGATCGCACAACCTGGCGACGCTGGAGGAGGTGCTGCCGAAGGCATCGACGGCGGCGCGGTCCCTGGGACGTCGCGGGCTGATCCAGCTTCGACCGGAACCACCTTCGATCCTCTCGGCGCCGCCGCGCCCACCGCACCGGCTGAACGCGGCTCAGCAGAAGGCCTTCGACAGGGTCCGTGGCAATTTGGAAAAGGGCGAGTTCGAGACGTTCCTGCTGCGGGGGGTGACGGGGTCAGGCAAGACGGAGGTCTACCTTCGGCTGATCGAGGCAACGTTGCAACTTGGGCGGAACTGCCTGTTGCTGGTTCCGGAAATCGGGTTGACGCCGGCGGTTGCCGGGCAGTTTTTCCACCGCTTCGGGGACCGTGTGGCGATCCTGCATTCGGCTTTTTCGGGAATGGAAAGAGTGGAGCAGTGGAGACGGATCCGGCGCGGGGACGCGCAAGTGGTGGTGGGGACGAGGAGCGGGGTGTTTGCGCCGGTTCAGAATCTGGGGCTTGTGATCGTGGATGAGGAGCACGACGGCAGTTACAAGCAGGAGGAGACACCGCGGTATAACGGGCGCGATGTTGCGATCGTGCGTGCACGCGCGGCGCGGGCGGTGGCCGTGCTGGGGTCGGCAACACCGAGCCTGGAATCCAGCTACAACGTGGAACGAGGCAGGTACACGTTGCTGGAACTACCGGAACGGATCGAGTCGCGGCCGATGCCGGAAGTGGATCTGATCGACATGCGGCAGGAGTTTCTGGAGACGAGGAAACAGAGCAATTTCTCGAGGGCGCTGGTGGATGCGGTGAAGGAGCGGATCGAATCGGGCGAGCAGACGATGCTGCTGCTGAACCGGCGGGGCTTTTCGTCTTTTGTGTGCTGTCGTGCGTGCGGGGAAAGGCTGCAATGCCGGGACTGCGCGGTGACGCTGACCTATCACCGGCGGGACCGCCGCATGTTGTGCCATTACTGCGGCTATGCGGAACGGGTGCCGGAGAAGTGTCCGCAGTGCGATTCCGAGCATGTGCAATTCATCGGCTCGGGGAGCGAACGGCTGGAGGATGAGTTGCACCGCGACTTTCCGGGCGCGCGGATCATACGGCTGGACCGGGACACGGTGACAGGGCGGCGGCAACTGGAGAACATTCTGCATGGATTCCGCGAGGGCAGCTACGACATTCTGGTGGGCACGCAAATGATCGCCAAGGGGCACGACATCCCGAACGTGACGCTGGTGGGCGTGGTGAACGCCGACATCGGGCTGGGGCTTCCCGACTTCCGGGCGGCCGAACGGACATTCCAGCTTCTTACGCAAGCGGCCGGGCGTGCCGGGCGAGGGGAGATACCGGGCGTGGTGTTAATTCAAACGGTGAATCCTGATCACTATGCGATTCGTGCGGCGGCGGCGCAGGACTACGGCGCGTTTCTGGAGAAAGAGCTACAGTTCCGGCGGACGATGAGGTATCCGCCCTTCAGCGCGCTGGCGAATCTGCTGATCCGGAGCAAGTCCCAAGAAGAGGCTTTGCGGATGAGCTCGGAGATAACAAGTTGGCTGACGCCGCCACCGGAGGGGCTGAAGACGCTGGGCCCGGCTGCGGCGCCGGTGCCGCGGATCAAGCAGGAGTTCCGCTACCAGCTATTAATCAAGGCGATATCGCGGCAGCGGCTGAATGAAACGCTACACGAGTTGAGGAAGCGAACGGTGGAGAAGAAGTGGCCGGCGACGGCGCTAGCCATTGACGTGGATCCGCTGAGTTTGTTGTAGGGATCAGACGGAGGCGGAGCGGGCCAAGGTGCCGTCAAGGCGTTCGACTTCGCGGCGCGCTTGGGCCTCAACTGACTTCATGCCCAATTCCACGGTGACGGCAAGAGCGCTCAAGAGCAACTGGCGGGCCTTGGGGCGGTCATCCTGGTGGCCCCGGTCGAGCAGCATTGTGGCGTACTCCAATTGAGTGGCGGCGAGGAACGGTTTGGCGCCCATGCGGGAGTTGGAATCGATGGCCTGCTCGAAATGCACAGTGGCGAGGTCCCATTGCTTCATGGTGGCTGCCAGGAGGGCGAGGGGACGTTCCACCGAGCCGATGCCCACACCGGAGTTGCCACTCATGATGTTCCGGCCGGCATAGGGAAGCAGCATGGGATAGACGAGCCGCGCGCGGCGGGCATCGGCCAGGTGGCGGCACACATAGCCGAGACTGGATAACACGACAATAAAACTTCCATCGCGGAACAAGTCGGTAAAATCCTTGGCAGCTATCCTGTCGAGCTCGGCTCTTGCTTCTTCCTCCCGGTTGAGGTGGCAATACAAGTAGGCGAGGGTGGCGCGGTTACCGGGAATCATGGGATACATCTCGATTTGCCGCAACAGCGGTTCGAGGTGCTGAGCGGCATTTCCTGTCTCGATGCGCAGGATAATCGCCTGCACACCGACGAATAAAGGAGCGGTGGGATCGCCGACGCGGCGGCCCAATTCCAGGGCCTCGCGGCCGAGCAGCTCGCATTCGGCGAACCGGCCAGAGAGAAGCAGGCGCGATCCGCGGAAGAAGCGAGCCATCCACAGGTAGACGGGCTGGCGAAGCTCTTCTGCCAGGAGGCGGTAGTTTTCGATTTCCCTGTCGAGCGATTCCATGTCGCCCGACTCCATGAAATCGATGATGAACCGGTAATGGGCCCGCAGCAGGAGTTCTTTGTTTCCAAGCTGTGAGGCGAGGGAGAAGAGCTCACGGGCAACCTGATTGCGTTCCTCGATGTTTTCGGCGAGCATCATCGCGACGTGGCGGTAATAGAGGGCGTGCAGAAGCGCGGCGGGATCGCCAAGCCTGCGCGCCATTTCGAGCGCCTCCAGACTGAGGGAAAGCCTGCGGTCAGTGAAATAGTACAAGGCGGAGGAAAGCTGAGCCAGGAGGCGGCAACGCAGAACGCTATCTTGCGGCGGGAAAGCGCGCAATGCCTCCTCGAGCAGTTCCACCTGCTCCTGGTCCGTGCGGCCGAGAGCACCCATAAGGGTGGAACCGATGCAGAGGGCGGCCTTGGCGAGGAGTTCCGAGGAAGCCGTGGTTCTGGCGAGGGCGGCGGCCTGCAGGGATGCCTGGCGGCAGCGGTCGGGCCTTCCGGCGCGCTTGTTTGCCTCGGCCATGGACAGCAACAACGGTCCTTCTTCATGTTTTATTGAGGCGGCGCCGGGGAGCCGCATGGTCTCCAAAGCGCGTTCATAGTGGGAAGCGGCGTCTTCATAGGCGAGCAGGCGGGAAGCACGCTCAGCGGCGCGCATCGACAGATCCATCGCCTTGGCGGGATCTCCGAGCGGGGCGGCCTGCAGATAATGATGGGCGAGCTCGGCAAGATGCGCTTCCGCTTCCTGGCCATACATATTCTCCAACACAGTCCCCATTTGAGCGTGAAGATAGGCGCGGCGATGGCTGCCGATCTCTTCGTACAAAGTCTCGCGGAACAGGGCGTGGTGGAAGCGATAGGTGCCCATGCCGCCCTTGCCATGGGTGAGTACGCCGGCAGCCATGGCGGCGTCGAGCATGTCGAAGAGCCTTTCGCCGCGCAGGCCGCAAAGCGGTTCGACGGCTTCAAACCGGAACTCACGTCCCGCAAGCGCCGCGATGCTCAGCATGCGATTGCAATCGGCGGGCAGACGCTCCAGCTGCCGGAGAATGGCTTCACGAACGCCCTGGGGAATGCGCATCGGCAGGGAGGAGTCCTCTTTCATATTCTCCAGCCGGCCCTCCGAAACGAGGAGTTTGACGACCTGCTGGACAAAAAATGGATTGCCTTCGGTTCGTTCAAATACGGCTTTCCGCAAAGATCCGGCCGGCGTCAGGCCGGTGGACAGTTCGATGTACCTGCCGACGTCAACATCGGTTAAAGGTTCCATGGCGAGCAGTTCGCAACTGCCCTGCCGGTTCAGCTCCGCAAGGGCTCTGCGAAGGGGGTGGTCGCCAAGCAGGTCGGCATCCCGGTAGGTACCGATGACCAAGATGCGCTCGCCGGCGATATCGCGGGCGAGAAACTCGAGCAGCCGCAAGGAGGGCGGGTCGGCCCAATGCAAGTCATCGAGAACAACCACAAGCGGCTGTTCTCTGGAAGCGTTCTTCAAGAAGTTTGTGGTGCTCTCAAACAGGCGGAACCTGGCTTGCTCGGGCTCCAAAGAGGGCAACGTCTCCATATGGGGAACCCTGGCGCCGATCTCGGTCACGAGCTCCTTGACGGCGGCTGCGCCGGAGCCCAGTGCGCGGCTCAGCGCCTCATCGGGTTTGATCTCGGCATAAGTACGGATGACCTGCACCCAAGGCCAGAAGGCGGGTGAGCCTTGGCCTTCATAGCACTGGCCAACCACGACGCAAGCGCGACGCATGCGGGCGGTGGTGGCAAGTTGTTCGGCCATACGAGTCTTGCCGCTGCCGGCTTCCCCAGCCAACAGGACCATACGGCCCTGCCCCCGGCAGGCATTCTCGAAAGCGGTGGTGAGCTGGAGAGTATGACGATCGCGGCCGACGAACACCCCGCTGGCGAGGCGAGAAAGCGAAGGACCACGGCGTGTGCGCGCTTTCGAAACGCCAGGCGCCGCCGCCGGGGACTTGACCTCGCGCAGGGCCGCGAGCACATCGGAAGCACTCTGATGGCGGGTAGCAGGCTGCTTGGCGAGCAGATCGAGAATCAGCGTTTCCAGTTTCTCGGGAATGCCGGGATTGTGCCAAGAAGGCGCTACCGGATCGACGTGAATGTGCTGCCAAAGGATTCCCGCGAGGTGATCTCCTTGAAAAGGAGGGCGGCCGGTTACCATCTCGTACAGTACGACGCCGAGGGAGTAGAGATCGGTTCGAGAATCGGCAGGCAGGCCTTGTGCCTGTTCGGGTGAAAGGTAGATCGCGGTGCCGACGACGGTACCCTCCATAGTGAGGCGGGAGGATTCCAAAGTGAGGGCCAAGCCGAAATCACCGAGCTTCGCCACGCCATCGCGAGTGAGCCAGATATTGGAAGGCTTCACGTCACGGTGAATAACACCGTGGCGATGGGCATGGTCGAGCGCAGCGCTGACTTGATGGCTGAGTTCGACCACTCTGTCCAGGGGAAGTCCCTCCCCGGTGCTTTTCATTAGCTCCTTCAGGGAGCCGCCGTCGACATGCTGGGTGACGATGTAGGGATGGCCTTGTTCCTCTCCGAGGTCGTAGACGGTGACCAGGTTCGGATGCTCGCCGAGGCGGGCCATGGCCCTGGCTTCTCGGAGCAGGCGCCGCGCGGGTTCTTCGCCAAGGGCCTTGCGCAAAACAGAGATCACTACATCGCGTTCCAGGCGCGTGTCGCGTGCCAGGAAGACGGACTTTTGGCCGCCTTCACCCAGCTCGCGGATTACCTGGTACCGGCCAGCGGAGAAACCGGTTTCGGGAACGGGCCTGAGACTCGCCATGCTGATCGTCTCATCCAGGTCCGAATCTCTTCGCCCCTTGTTCTTGCCGTTCTCACCGATGGGCATGGGGCAACCTCCACTAGCTAAGAACGCGGAGTATCGCCGCTTCCCTGCCGGAAATTTGAGATTACCTCCAAAACAGGGTAATCTGTCGGAGACAGAAGGAAACGACGCATCCCGTTCGTTAGTGATTATGATGCAACAGCTGTTTCTGGTCAATCCGTCGATTGCTACGCCCGGTTTCAGTTTTTTCACTCCACGGTGGCTGTATGTGCTTGCGCAGGTTTGTCCGGAAGAGCTGACCGGGCGTCCGGTGATCGTGGACGAGGCGCTGGAGGGATTCCAACCGCATCTTGTTGAGAAGGGCGACATTGTGGCGGTGGGCGTCACGAGCGGGGGGTGCCGGTCTGCTTATCGCGTGATGAGGCAGGCCAGGGAACGAGGAGCTATCGTGATCGCCGGCGGTGTGCACGCGACGATTTTTCCGGAGGAGCCTTTGGAGATGGGCGCTAATGCGGTGGTGACCGGCAACGCGGATGTCATCTTCCGGGCGGTGGTGGAGGATGCCGTGAGCGGCCGGCTGCGGCCCCGTTACGATGGGGGACGGGTTCCCGGGGAGATGATGGCGCCGGCGCGGTGGGAGCTTCTTGATCCGGCGCGTTACCTGTTTCCAACGGTGCAGACCGTGGCTGGTTGTCCGGAGAACTGCAGCTTCTGCTCGGTGTGGGTGACCGACGGGCGCACGCCGCGAATGCGGCACGCGGATCAGATCATTCAAGAAGCGAATCAGCTATACCAGATGGGCTTCCGCTACATCGCCTTTGCGGACGACAATTTCGGACCGGCGACGATCGGCCGTATCCGGCGCGAGCCGAGTCGGCAGATCCGCAAGCAACTGGAGCAAGTTCGCGAGGAGAGGCTGCGGTTCTTTGCACACTACTCGATGCACACGCCGCCGGATCTTTTTGGGATAACGCAGATCACTTCCGAGGTGGCCTCCGATGAAGAGTATCTTGATGCCGTGCATGAAAAGATGCGGCTTCGGGCGGCGCTGATCGGCGTGGAATCGTTCTCCGATGAGGGTCTTGCATCGGCGAGAAAGAGCTGGAATCCATCGGGCGAGCGGATGGTGGAAACGATAAGGCGCATTCAGGACCGGGGCATCCTGGTCCTGTCGTCGATCATTTGCGGGTTGGAGACGGACACGCTGGATACACTGCGCACGATGCGTGAGTTCGCCTGTTCGTCGGGCGCCTTACTGGCACAGTTCACGTTCTACGCGCCGTACCCGGGGACAGTTGACCACCGTGAAATGGTTCAAGATGCAGAGCGGCGGCAGGAGCCTGGATACAAGCCAAAGCACCGAGTGGAGCTGCTGGCGGACCGTTTCTGGCTGAACCCCCGGCATGCGGTGGACATCGTGAAACATCCGCACCTGGAGAGAGACGAATGGCTTCGGGAGAACCTGAAGTGCTGGAGCGTGTACTATTCGATTCGCGAGACGCTTCGGCGGCTGCGGCAGCCGCCGGCAAGCCGTTGGCCGTGGGCGGGCAAGGTTGTGTATTTGGTGGCGTGCATAGCTTTCCGGCGCGTGTATGGCGGCAACGGCATGTCGGCGGACGCGGAGAACCGCACGCGGTACGGCTTGGTTACGAAGCTTCTGGTGCGGCTGGGAGTGGGGATCTACCTACGGTTCCGGCGCTCCAGCGTACCCGTGCGAGTAGCGGTGGACAGTTCGCCAATCCACCAGAACGAATTCCCCAGCGCGCTGGTGAATATTCACGCGTGCATTGACGCGGACCGGCGGCTCTGATCTAATCGAGCGCGATGCCTTCTCATGGGCAAGCGTCTGAATTGCTGCTTACCCACCGCTCCGCGGTGGAGACGGTGGCGGGGAATCTGCTGGAGGCAATGTCGTCCTACGCAGCCGCAACGCCGGCGGGGGACGTGGTCTCGATGGACGACCTGCGGCTGGTGAGTTCGGGCGTGGATTACCCTGTCTTCAATGCAGTGCTGCTAGCGAAACCGTTCCAGGGCAGCAGCGAGGAATGGCGAGAGCTTTTGTGGGAAGCGGCGGCGCATTACAAGGCTCGCAGACTTGGCTGGAGCCTGTGGCTATCGGAGGAGATGTTGCCGCGCGCATCGCTGCCTCTTGCGCGCGCCTCCGCTGCGCGCGTAGGGCTGCGGCTGATCGCGGAGCATCAGGGGATGGTGGCTCCGGAGATTCGCCCGACCGAACGCGGTCTGAAGGAGAAGCTGGAATTCCGGCCCGTGAGCGATGCGCCAGCGCGGGCGGATTTTTGTTCGGTGATTCTCAGAGTCTTCTCGGTGCCCTCCGACATCGCGCGCCGGATCTACGGCTCGGCTGAGTTTTGGGCAGGCCAGTACAAGGCATGGGTGGCCTATATTGGCTCACAGCCGGTGGCGACGATGGCGACGTGCACCACGGCGGAGGCGGTGGGTGTCTACTCGGTAGGCACTCTGGCACGGTACCGGGGCCGGGGGATCGGAGAGGCAATCACGCGGCACGGCCTTCAGCATGCGAGCAATGCGGCGGGAATCAGCAGGTCGATTCTGCAGTCGACCCCGGCGGGAATTCCCTTGTACCGGCGGATGGGGTATCAAGGCGCCGGCCGGTTCCAGGTTTACATCTCCAGTTAAGCCGTAGTGAGAGATAATCGCTGGATGCGAATCTCGCGGCGCGCCCTATTGGCGCAACTGGCGGCTGCCTTGCCGGCCGCGGACAGAAAGATGAAGATCACCTCGGTTAAAGCGGTTCCCTTCCGGTTACTGCAAACGAGCCGGTTCGGCACGAGCCGGTTTGCGTCGGATCATGACCCGGCGCGGTGGCGGTGGTTCGGACCGTTTTCGCAATTGTCGGGTTCGATTCTGGTGCAGATACGAACAGACCAGGGCCTCACCGGATATGGAATGGGGGGCGGTGGAGAGGCGGCTTGCTACATCATCGAGCATCACCTGAAGGATCTTCTGGTGGGCGTGAATCCGCTGAACGTGGAGATGTTGTGGGATCAGATTTTTTCCTCGACATCTTTTTACGGCCGCAAGGGGCTGGCGATCATGGCGCTGAGCGGGATCGACCTTGCGCTTTGGGACGTCGCGGGAAGGCATGCCAATGCTCCGGTGTTCCAGCTGTTGGGAGGCTCGGTGAGGGACCGGGTACCCGCCTATCTGACTTCTCCAAATCCGGAAATCGGGATGAAGCTTGGCTTCCGCGCGTTCAAATTGCCGGTGAATTTTGGGCCGGCGGATGGGGAAGATGGCAAGAAAAAGATCGTGGAGCAGATCAAGCAGGCGCGGAACATCGTTGGTCAGGACGCATTGCTGATGATCGATGTACTGTGCCGGTGGAACGTGGACTATACGCTGGAGATCGCGGAGCGGCTAGTGGAGATGAAGCTGCATTTTATCGAAGAGCCATTGCTGCCGGACGATATACCGGGCTATGAGAAGCTGTGCGCGGAGGTGAAGGGAACGCGCATAGCCAGCGGTGAGCACGAGTATACGCATTATGGGTTCGATCAGCTGCTGCGGCGCAAGGCGGCACATCTGTTGCAGCCTGATGTTACCTGGTCAGGCGGGATGACGACGGGTAAGCGGGTGGTGATGCTGGCGGCTTCGCGTTCGGTTCCGGTAGTGCCTCACCGAGGCGGGAGCGTGTACGGCATGCACCTGATTCAGGCAAGCGCGAATTGTCCGATGGCGGAGAGCTTCGGCACCGGAGAGCCGGGCAATGAGCTGATGGCGCTGCTGACGGCGCCGTTTGAAAACGGACATTACAGAGCCCCGGAAGGACCGGGGTTCGGTGTGGAGTTCTCCGATTCCCTGCTCCGCAAGCATGCACCGGAACTGGTGTGATAGATTGCTCGGCATGAGGTTCTTGACTCTTTTCGCGATGATCTTCTCCGCTGTTTTGCCTAGTGGAGCACAGGTGTTCAAACTAAGCAAAGAACAGCTGATTCAGGTAACGTCGAAAAGCGAGTTTCCGCGTTTTGAGGATGGCCGGCCGAAGGCGCCCGATGAGCTTCTGGAGGGCGTGCGTTTGCTGACGATGGAGGATGTGTGGGGAGTATTGAACAATCCGAAATCGGAGTACCGGAACCAGTACGAGGGTGGGTGGCAGATACTGCACCCGGAGAAGAAGCTAGTGGGCCGGGCGGTGACCGCGCAGTTCCTGCCATATCGTCCCGACCTGAACGAAATCCTGATCAGTGATATGAAGAACCGCGGTTTCACCGGCGCGGCTCATCAGTGGATCATTGACCAATTGCAGCCGGGCGATGTTTTCGTGGTGGATTTGTTCGGCAAGGAGAACGGGGGATCGATTGTGGGAGACAATCTGGCGACGGCGGTGAAATCGGCAACGGTGAACGGAGGGATTGTGGTGGACGGGGCGATCCGCGACCTGGAGGGGATCCATCCGATCGACATGGGGCTTTACTACCGGCACGCTCATCCATCCGCCATCGGCAATGTTCAACTCACCGGCTACAACGTGCCTGTGCGGATCGGCCAGACAACGGTTTTGCCCGGGGATGTGGTGCTGGGCGACCGCGAGGGTGTCTACTTCATTCCGCCGAACATGGTGAAACAGATTGTGGACCGCGCGGTGGAGACGCGGATCCATGACGAGTGGACGAAAGGGAAGTTCCTGAGCGGAAGGTACAAGTCGAGCGATCTGTATCCGAGGCCGAAGGATCCGGCGCTGCAAAAGGAATACGAAGAGTACAAGAAGAAGCAGTTGGGTAAGCAGTAGATCAGCCGCCGCAGCACTTCTTGTATTTTTTTCCGGAACCACAAGGACAAGGGTCGTTGCGCCCGGTTTTCTCCAAGACAGGCATTAACGGCTCCGCCGGTTCCGCGAAGAGCGGCTGGCGACCATGGCTCTGCAGACGAAGATCGATGCCCGCGGTCACGGCTTCGGCATCGGACTCTGAGAACTCTCCGGCGAGCCGTTCCATGCGGTCATAGAGGCGGCGCATTTCCACCCGATTGGTTTCGGCAGGAGCGGAAAGAGCGTAAGCCATGAGCGCGTCGGTGCGGAGTTCCTCGTGGTCAAACAGCTTCTCGAGACGGTGGGCTTCCGAGTAAATGTTGAAGAAACCAATACCGTAGACAGCCTGGCGGCGGATGGCGAGGTCGGGATCATCAAGATGAGCAACGGCGTAGGGCGAGTAGCGGACGGGATCCATCGCTTTGACCATCGCGCGAAGGGCGCGGGCGCGCAACGCAGTATGGCCGTAGGCTGCAAGAAGGACTTCATGGATCTCTTCCTCGGGTTGTTGATCGAGCAGCGCGGTGGCAATCCCGATCCGCTCTTCGATTCCCGTGGAGGGGTCCGTGATCCTGTCGCGCATGATCCGTGCAAAGGAGGGTTCCTCGACCATGGCGCCAAGGGCTTCCCAACAGCGGCTGCGCACGGATTCTTCCGGGTCTGACTGAGCAAGCTCGAGGAGCCTATCGGCGACTTCGGAATCGAGATCCTCGTCGACAAAGGATTCGGCGCCCATGAGGCGGTGCGGGGCATGAGAACTGGCGAGGAACTCCAGGCGGACGGCATCGGGAAGGACTTCCAGTTCCGGTTCGGCGGTTTCCGGATACCAGCGGTAGATGTCGTAGGGCGGAGGCTCGTCTCCTGATGGGAGGTCCTCGTAAACCTCCCGAAGGAAGGCCGCTTCCTCTGGGTCCTTCTTTTCGGTGGCAGCCAGGAGCGCCTCCAAACGCGAATCGGCAACGCCCAGAGTCATGAGTAGAAAGAGGAGCTCACCGCGATCATCGGGCGCCAACTCATCGTAGAGCTGAAGAAGGGGCTCCAACGCGGGACGTCCGATGCGCGGCATTGCTTCCGTGACTTCATCGGGAACATCATGGGGAAAGCGCCGGATCTCGGCAACAAAGAAGGGAACAGACTCCGGGACGGGGTGGGCGCAGAAGAGACTCATCAAGTCGACGGAAATGTCGATAGTTTGTTCACCGCGGTCACTTTCCACAAAGCGGAGAATGTCCGGCAGCGCGCGCTGTGGGTCGTCGAGCAAGGCATGGAGAAGACGATGGTCAAAGGTGATGACACCGCGGGAAGCCGCGGTGAGAAGTTCAAATGTAGAGAGCTGGAAATACTGCTCCGGCGTTGGGATCATGTCAGTAGGTGGCCCGCCCACCGCTGGCATCGTAGCACTGACCTGTGACGAAGGAACAGTCGGGCGAACTGAGAAAATGGACGACGGCGGCGATTTCTTCCGGCGTGCCGGTGCGGCGCATGGGAATGCGCTGGGTCATGTAATCGACCTGTTCGGGGGTGAGCTGATCGAGAATCTTCGTACGGATTACGGCGGGGGAGACGGCGTTGACGCAGATACCCTCGATAGCAACCTCTTTGGCGAGGGATTTGGTGAAGCCGATGACGGCGGCCTTGGTGGCGGAATAGCCGGTCATGTTGGGATTGCCCTCCTTGCCGGCGATGGAGGCGATATTGACAATGCGTCCGTAGCGCTGTTTGCGCATCTGCTGGATGACGGCGCGGCAACAGTGAAAGACGCCGGTCATGTTGACGGCGATGATGCGTTCCCAATCCTCCGGGGTTTGTTCCCAGAGCGGAGCGGCCTTGCCGCCGATGCCGGCGTTGTTGACCAGGACGTCGATGCGCGATGTGAGTTCAAGCACACTAGCCATGGCGCGCCCGGCGGAGGCGGAGTTGGTGATGTCGATAGGAAGAGGGAAAGCGCCCGCGCCGATCGACTGAGCGACGGCGGAGGCGCCTGCCCCATCCAGATCGGCGACGGCGACACGGGCGCCTGCGGCGGCGAGGCGTCGGGCGATTGCTTCCCCGATTCCGGTGGCCGCACCGGTAACGATGGCGGTCTGGCCTGTGAGATCGAAAAAAGCCATACCGTGGAGGTGATTATTCCTCTTTGACGACGTTGACGGTGACTTCGGCGGTAACCTCGCGGTGCAGTTTGAGGCTGACCTTGTGTTCGCCGAGCTGACGGATGGGTTCATCCAACAGGATCTTCTTACGATCGATCGAGAAGTTCTGTTTCTCGAGCGCTTCGGCAATGTCCTTGGATGTGACCGAACCGAACAACTGATCCTGTTCGCCGGCTTTGGATGCGATAGTGACGGTGACACCGGCCATCAGCTTGGCCAACTCGGAGGCTTCTCCGGCAAGTTTGGCTTCCTTGCGAAGGTGGGCCTGTCGCTCCTGCTCGACGATCTTCTTGTTGGCCTCGGTGGCCTGAACAGCAAGCTTGCGGGGGAGGAGGAAATTGCGCGCGTAGCCGGCAGCAACCTTGACGAGCTGGCCGCGATGGCCGAGCTTATCGATATCTTCTCTCAAGATGACTTCCATGATTGACTCCTTCTAAATGCCTTTGAGGATGCGCGGCGCTATTTGATGCTGCTGGCAAAGGGAAGCAGGGCGATGTTGCGCGCCTGCTTGATTGCCTCGCTCAGCCGGCGCTGACACGGAGTGCAGACACCGGAAATGCGGCGCGGGACAATTTTGCCCCGCTCGGAAACGAATTGCGACAGCAGCCGCACGTCCTTGTAGTCGATGTAGTCGATCTTGTCGACGCAAAACTTGCATACTTTCCTGCGCCGGAAAAACTGGCGTTTGTTGGAAACGATTGCCTTGTCGCCGCCGGTGGGGCGCTGGGAACCGCTGACTGGTCTACCGCCTCTTGATTCTGCCATGATGATTTCTCCTGATCCTCTTTATTCGCTTGCCTCAACGGGAGCGCCGGGCACAGCCGCCGCTTCCTCTACCGGCGGTGCCGCCGGCGCCTGCACGGGGGCTGGTTTGCGTGCGGCGCGCTTTTCGCGAGCCTTCTTGCGCTTCTCCAGCCACTTCAGCTTTTCGTCAATGCGGACGGTGAGGAACTTCAGGATCAGATCGGAGACGCGCATGCGGCGCTCGACTTCCTTGACGGTTTCTGCGCCCGCGGTGAACTGAACGAGGACGTAGAAGCCTTCCGAGCGCTTCTGGACGCGGTAGGCGAGCTTGCGCACGCCCCATTTCTCGATCTTGTCGACGGTACCGCCGGCCTGTTTGATGACCGACTCCAGCTGGCCGTTGTATGCTTCGATTTCTTCTTCGGTGGCATCGGGCCGGCAAATGAACAATTCTTCGTAGATTCTCATTCTTCCTCTGTATTTGAGCCTCGGGCGCGGCGATTGAAATTCGCCATGGACTTTTCGACGCCTTCAGCGATTATGGACTCCACTGCCTGTGCGGCGTGCTCGAGCAGCTCATCCAACTCCTTCCATTGTGCCCGCCTGAAGGGCGAAAGCACAAACTTTGCTCCATCCCCGACCTCGCGGCCGGGGTGAATGCCCAGGCGAACCCGGGCAAACTCACCAGTCCCCACGCTTCGAATCACCGACTCGACACCGTTGTGACCGGCGGAACTCCCTTTGGGCCGTATGCGGATCTGCATCCACGGCAGCGCCAGTTCATCGTAAACCAGCACCAGCCGTTCCGGCCCCAAATCATACTTGCCGAGCAAGGCCCTGACCGAAGGTCCGCTGACATTCATGAAGGTCTGCGGCTTGGCCAGGATCACCTCGGCGGCCCCCATTCTCCCCAAGCCAACCAGAGCCGCCGATTCCTTGCGGCTGACACGGATACCATGCCGGTCCGCAAGCCTGTCGACAGTCAGAAAACCGAGGTTGTGAGGGGTAAGCTCGTATTCGGCGCCAGGATTGCCCAAGCCAACGATGAGGCAGTGATTCTGCATCGTCCGCGAGCGTTCCGGAGCCTGGGGCAAGCATTACTTCTTCTTGCCTTTGTCCTCGCCCTCCTCTTCCTTTTTGCCTTTCTTGATGACTTCCGGTTCGGCCTTGGCGCCAGCGGCGGCAGGTTCCACTGCTTCGCCTTCGGCGGCGGCTGTCTCGGTTTCCGAAGTCCGGATGGCGACGACGTGGCAGATGACCGTATCGGGCGGGCTGAACAACTTCATGTTCTCGGGGATGGCCACACCGGAGGCGCGCAGGTTGTCGCCGATGGAAAGATTTGACACGTCGACGGTGAAGCTCTCCGGGATGTCATCGGGGAGGCACTCGATCTCGATTTCGCGGGTAACAGCTTCGAGAAGTCCGCCTTGGATTTTTACGCCAACCGGATCACCGGTGGTGTGCACGGGAACCTTCACATGGAGGCGCTTAGTGAGGTCAATGCGCAGCATGTCGATGTGGAGAAGGTTGCCCTTCACCGGCTCATTCAGCCAGTCAACGATCATGACCGGAGTCTTTTCCCCGCCCTGAACCTGGACGTCGAAGATCGTATTGTGGCCGGTCTTGCTGTGCAGAATGCGGTTGATCTCCTTGGGACTGACGGCAACGGCGACGCTTTCGCCGCCAGATCCGTAAACCACCGCGGGAATCTGTCCAGCCACGCGGGTGCGCCGGGCGGCATTTTTACCTCGGGTTGACCGTTGTTCGGCCACCACTGTGATGTCTTTTCTCATCTCCTACTTCTTTCTCTTTAAGAACCGGGGCGACAGCCTAAGATAATGTGACGGCCTCGATGCCCGGTCCGAATCAACTACACAAATAACGTGCTGACAGAGGTCTCCTCATGAATGCTTTGGATGGCCTGAGCCAGCAGCGGGGCGACGGACAATTGCCGGATGCGCCCGCAGCCTTCCGCTTCCCTCTTGAGCGGGATGGAATTGGTCAGAATAACGGAAGAAATCTTGGATTCCTGAATGCGCTGCACGGCGGGCCCGCTGAGAACGGCGTGGGTGGCGCAGGCGGAGACCTGGCTGGCGCCGTTGGCAAGCAGCGCTTCGGCGCCCTTGACGAGCGTGCCGCCGGTATCGATCAGGTCGTCGACGATGAGGCAATGCATGCCTTCCACTTCGCCGATGATGTGCATGATTTCGGCCACGTTCACATCTTCGCGGCGCTTGTCGATGATGGCCAGCGGAGCGTTCAAGCGCTTGGCAAAGGCGCGGGCACGCTCGACGCCGCCGGCATCGGGGGAGACGACGCACAGATTCTCCTGGGGGAGATTGCGGAACGGTTCGATCAGGACGGGAGTGGCGAAGAGGTGATCGACAGGAACATCGAAGAAGCCCTGGATCTGCGCGGCGTGGAGGTCAAGCGCGAGGATGCGGTTGGCTCCGGCGGCCTCCATCATCTTCGCGACCAGCTTGGCCGAGATGGGCACGCGCGGCTTGTCCTTGCGGTCCTGGCGCGCGTAGCCGTAGTAGGGCAGAACGGCGGTGATGCGGTCGGCGGAAGCGCGCTTGAGAGCGTCGATCATGAGCAGGAGCTCAAAAAGGTTCTTGTCGACTGGCGTGCAGGTGGGCTGGACGACAAAAACGTCGGCGCCACGGACGTTTTCCTGTATCTGAAGATAGATTTCGCCATCGGAGAAAGTGCGCACGCTGGCTTCGCCGAGAGTGCAGCCGAGGTTTTCACAGATTTCCACTGTGAGGGCAGGGTTCGCGTTGCCCGTGAAGACTTTCAATCGGTCGAAGGTCATTCTGCGTACCGGCTTAGGGGCGGCCACTTCTTTCCATCCATGTGCGATCCCAGGGCGTTCCACAAGGCGGCCCGGTACCGCTTCCTGCTGACAAAGTGAAACGGTTCCACCCGGGCAACTCCTCCGGCACTGTCAAGGACCTGCCGCGCCTGGTCTCTTAGCGAGCCGGCGGCAAACACGCCGAACAGCGTCGAACCGCTTCCACTCATTCGCGCAGGCCCAGCGCCCAAACTTCGCAGCTTGCGGTGGAGAGAATGCAACAGAGGGTACCGCCGGAAAACAACGGACTCAAAATCGTTCTCGCAGAAGGCCTTCCACTGCTCGGGCCGGGCAGAGTCAGCAAGTGCCCGCGCCAATGACTGGAACCTCTTCATTCTATTGGAAGGATTGCCGCCTGTCAATTCCAGGTCCCGGTAAGCGGCTGCGGTAGAGACGGCAACTTCGGGAATCACTAGTAGAGCGTGGCGCGCGGAGGCGTCCTTGACGCGAGTGAGCAGTTCTCCGCGGCCCTCGCCAAGACAGGTTCCGCCTTCTAGAAAAAAGGGAACATCGCTGCCCAGTGCTGCCGCCAACTGGCGGAGCTGGTCCATGGGAATCCCGGCCCCGGCGAGGACGGGGAGTGCCAGCAGCACGGCAGCGGCGTCGCTGGAGCCGCCACCCAAGCCGCCGCCCATCGGGATTCGTTTTTCCAAATGCATGCGGAGGGAACCGCGAATTCCGGCCGACCGCATGACATCGCGTGCCGCTCGCTCCACGATGTTATCGGTGATGGAGGGCACGCCGGAGAGATGAATGCGGGTTGGCCGGCCAGGCGTGAATTCGATCTCCAACTGATCCGCGAGACTGACAGTTTGAAATACGGTGCGCAGATCGTGATAGCCGTCCGCGCGCCGGCGGCCTACTTGGAGGCTGAGATTGATCTTGGCGAATGCCTTCAGGACGGCACGGCGTGGTGCAGTCTTTTTCATGGAGACAGCTAGTAGTGAATGAGAGAGTGGATTTGGTAGCCGTCGAGCTTGCCACGCCCATTCAGGAAATCCAGTTCAATGATGAAACCAAGGCCGGCGACCTGACCGCCTAGTTTCTCCACCAGCTTGGTCACGGCGGCGGCGGTTCCTCCGGTGGCCAGCACGTCGTCCACAATCAGAACCCGCTGGCCGGGCTGAATGGCGTCGGCATGGATTTCCAGCGTGTCGGTGCCGTATTCCAGCTCGTATTCCATCTTGACGGTGGCAGCGGGGAGCTTCTTCGGCTTGCGAACCGGGATGAAGCCTTTGCGGAGGGCATAGGCAACGGTGGGGGCAAAGATGAACCCTCTTGCCTCGATGCCTAGCACGAGGTCGAAAGGCAAGGCGGAGTATTGGCTTCGCATTGCTTCGATTACCTTTACCAGGCCGGCGGAGTCTTTCAAAAGAGTCGTGATGTCGTAAAAATTGATGCCCGGCTTGGGGAAGTCGGGCACCTCACGGATGAGTTGCTTGAGTTCGTTCATCGGATTCCGAGTATTGTAGCATCGGGGTTGGCTATACTCGACGACATAGAACGTACATGAGAATGAACCAGATCGTGCCGCCGTCGAGCGAGCCGCCGCCGGCTCCGGCGAAACCGGCGCGGTAGAGGCAGGACTTCAGTGCTCTATCTCAAAGCCGCGGCATTGATGTAGCGGCTCTTCGCGCTCTTCCACATTGTGCACTTCCGACCAGCGCGGCCCTTTCCACAATTGGGCGGCCAACGCATGGAGCTGCTCTCCCGTGCCGATCGCGTAAACTTCCACGCTCCCGTCAGCGAGGTTCTTGACATAACCGTCCAAGCCGAGCGATTGGGCGGAATGCTTGACAAAGTAGCGGAATCCAACCCCTTGAACGCGGCCGCGAACGAAGTACCGGCGGGCATGTTTGAAGGGCAGATTTACCTCCCAAATGGGGTGCCTAGTGGGATTCGAACCCACGGCATTCGGAACCACAATCCGACGCTCTACCAGGCTGAGCTATAGGCACCGCAAGGTTGGACTTTCTCGATTCTAGCACGGCTATCGGAGCAAATTGATGGACTGTGTGATGAGCAGCGCGTTGATGAAATCGATGAGGAAGGCGCCGACGATGGAGACGATGAAAAAGGCGCGGGGGGCGGCGCCGAACTTCTGGACGAGCTCGCCCATGCAGGCCATGGCGTTGGCGACGGTGCCGAGCATGAAGCCGAGGTAGCCTGTGGACATGATGGCTGCCTCGTAGTCGCGGCCCATGAGCTGATAGATGAAAAACCAGCAAAGCAGAACAAGCAGCACAATCTGAGTGAACAGAATGGTGAGAATGGGGACGGCGAGATTCAGCAGCTCCCACAGCCGGAGCGTCAGCAGAGCCATGACGATGAAGATGTCGAGGGTGACATTGCCAATGCCGTCCATGGTCTCCTGGTTGATATTGAACCAGCGGAAGTAGTCATCGAAGTTGCGGAAGACGCCGGCGATGATCATGGCGCCGATGTAGGAAGGCAGGATGATGCCCTGATCCTGAATCCAACCGCTGACGAGTGTGCCGAGGCCCATGGCGACAGCGAGCAGGATGATGGAGCTCATGATGCCCGCTCCGCCGGTAGGGGTGATCTGCATGGGCACGGGCAGTTCCGGTTTTGGAGCGGGCTTGAGATTGTGCTTGCGGATAAGATAGCCGCCGACATAGCCGCCGATGAGTCCGCTGGAGGTGATGCCGAACACGGCCGAGGCGATGCCGATGGTGGTGGCTCCGGTGACCCCGAGCTTTTCAAAGGTTCCGCCAAACGCGATGGCGGTGGCTGGTCCGCCGGTCAGAGATACGGCTCCTGGAATGAGGCCGATCATGAGGTTCAGGCCGTAGGCTTTGGCGATGGAGACCCCAGCGATGATTTGAATCATCAGGCCGGCGAGGGAAGCGCCCACAAAGATGACAAGATTGCGTCCGCCCTCCTTTACAAGCCGGATGCTGGCCTGCATGCCGACGGTGGTGAAGAAGGCGACCATCAGAACATCGCGCAGGACCATGTCGAGCTCGAGGTTCAGGTAGCGGTCGCGCATCACCAAGGCCGCCAGAGCATAGACAAAACCGCCGAGGATGGAGGCGGGTATGTTGAGACGGTCCAGCACCGGAAGACGGCGCTTCAGCCAGTTGCCGATGACAAGGCCGAAGCAGGCCATGGCGAGAACCTGAATGGGCGTGAGTTTCCAGAGGGTGACGTTCATGAGAGTTTAGAGACCTGCTTTTTTCCAGAGTTCGCCGACGCGAGCCAGCACGTTGTCCGGCAATGCAATGACGCCGGGCCACGGGCGCGTGAATCCTTCTTCGGGCCACTTGCGGGTGGCGTCGACACCCATTTTGGAGCCGTAGTTTGGGAGGCGCGAGGCGTGGTCGAGGGAATCGACGGGCCCCATCACGAATTGGATGTCGCGTTCCGGATCGATGTTGTTGAGGGCCTTCCAGGCGACCTCGCTGACGTCCTGGACGTTGACGTCCTCATCGACAACGACGATGCACTTGGAGAACATGGCCTGCCCGAGGCCCCAGATTGCGTGCATGACTTTCCGTGCGTGGCCAGGATAGGACTTGCGTATGGAAACGAGGATGAGGTTATGGAAAATGCCTTCCGGCGGCATGTAGATGTCGCGCACTTCGGGCAGCTGCAGGCGCATCAGGGGAAGAAAGATGCGCTCAATGGCGCGGCCCATGTAGAAATCCTCCATCGGCGGGGGACCGACGATGGTAGTGGCGTAAATGGGGTCGCGGCGATGGGTGACGCAGGTGACATGAAAGACCGGATAGTCGTCGGCAAGCGAATAGAAGCCCGTGTGGTCGCCGAAGGGGCCTTCGGTGCGCAGCTCGCCGAGCTCGACGTAGCCCTCCAGCACGATTTCCGAATGGGCGGGCACCTCGAGATCGACGGTTTCGCACTTGACCATCTCGACCGGTTTGGAGCGGAGAAAGCCGGCGATCATCATTTCATCCAGGTCGGGCGGCAGAGGGAGTATGGCGGAGTACATGGTGGCCGGATCGGCGCCGATCGCCACGGCCACCTCCATGCGCGTGTTTTTTCCCAGCGCCTTCATGCGGCGGTAATGCTCTGCGCCTTGTTTGTGGGTCTGCCAGTGCATTCCGGTGGTGCGTTCGTCAAAGACCTGAAGCCGGTAGCAGCCGCAATTGCGCTTGCCGGTGTCGGGGTTGCGGGAAAAGACCATCGGCAAGGTGATGAAGCGGCCGGCGTCTTCAGGCCAGCAGTGGAGGATGGGGAATTCGAGGAGGGAGAAGTCCCGACGGACTACTTCCTTGCAGGGACCGGAATCGATTGTCTTCGGGAAGAAGGAGCCCATTTCGGCAAGCATGGGAAGCATCTTGATCTTGCCGATGATGCCTTCGGGCATGCGCATCTCCAGGTATTCGGAGATTCGTTTGGCGACGCTGTCAACCGAATCCACTTCGAGGGCAAGCCGCATGCGCTTTTCGGAGGCGAAGGCATTGATGAGCAGAGGGACAGAAGAGCCTTTCGGGCGTTCGAAGAAAAGAGCGGGCCCGTTGTTCTTCACGCTGCGGTCGGCGAAACCCGTGATCTCAAGATGCGGATCCACTTCAAAAGGAATGCGTTTAAGTTCGCCGGCCTTGTCGAGAGCGGAGATAAACTCGCGTAGATCCTTAAAGGGCATAAACAAACATTCTCCTACGGCGGAGAGATAGCTACAATAGTTTCCAGCTCATGAGTGCAATTCTAACGGTGGGGTTGATCGCAGGGGACCGGTGGGAACGCGCGGAACGCAGCTTGGCGCATTTGCTCCGGCAAACGGCCCTCAACAAAATAGAGGTGATTGTTCTCGACATCAGTCAGGATGGGAGAGGCAAGTGAGCGGAGGGAGCTTCCCTCAGCAAGCTTTGTGATTCGAAGAGATCTGTTCGCGCGGATAGGGCCGTTTCCCATTGAACTGTGCGGGGACACTTTGATGTCGTATCGCGCGGCGGCTTGCGGAGCACAACCCTGGTTCGAACCCCGGGCGGTGCTGCTGCACAATCAACTGACGAACCGGAGACAATTTCTTACGGAGCGATACCGGCGAGGCAAGGACTACGGAAGCGTGAGACCACGTCTGCAGGGGTGGAGCCGGGTCAGAGCCATTGCCTATACGGCGGCGCCGCCGCTGATCCTTGCCGTGTCATTGGCTCGGGCCATTCGGCACGCCCTGATGACGGGACACTGCTTGATGCTCCTGTGGCACCTGCCCGTGGTGGTGGCTGGCTCCGCGGCTCGTACTCTGGGAGAGGCGATGGCCCATGGGAGATCGTGTTGGCGAACTTCCTGATCCTGCTGCTATGCCTGTCGGCCCTGCAGCGGATGGCGCTGACCTTGGCCAGCCTGTTTGCGCCAAAACACATGGGCGAAGAATCCGCGGTTCCCACCGTGCAGGTGCTTGTCGCGGCCCGTAATGAGGAGGGTAGCCTTGGCAGGTTATTCAGGTGCCTGGAATTGCTGGACTATCCGCCGGAAAAGCTCTCCTTCATATTGGTTAGCGATGGCTCGCAGGACCAGACCGCGGCCATGCTCCAGGCTTGGTGTGCGGCGCGCAAGAATGCGCAATCGATCGAACTCAAGCAGAACTTGGGGAAAGCGGCGGCCCTGGAAATCGCCCGGCGCGCCGCGCCTTCCGCCGAACTCACCGCCATCTACGACGCCGACGTCTATCCCGAGCCCGCCGCGCTGCGCAGACTGGCGATGCCATTTGCTGATCCAGCAATTGGCGGGACGACGGGCGTAGTCCTGCCGGACAACGCCGGCGCCAGCATGGTGTCCCGGTACGCTGCGCTCGAACTCTACGTGTTCCATCTGGTGGTTCAAGCGTCGCGGAACCGGCTGGGCTGGAACCCGCCCCTCATCGGGGCCAACTGCATGTACCGCAGTGAGGCCCTTGCCCAAATTGGGGGATTCCAGCAGGAAATCAGCGAAGACGTCGCGACATCGTTTGCCGTGATCCGGCGCGGCTGGCGGACCAGTTCGCGCCAGGACGCAGTGGTGAGGACGCAAGTACCGGAAACCCTAGGTTGGTTCTGGAGGCAACGGCAGCGCTGGACGCGGGGACTTTACCGGTCCGCCGGCAATGCCGTGGGATTTACGTCGTGGATGGTTGCCGCCGGCTATGCCGACCGGCTGGTTCTGCTGGCAGTTGCCGTGGCGGCGATATTCGGGATGCTGTCGCCATATTGGCTGCTCATCTACTTCCTGGGTCCCTGCCTGGCCGTCCTGATTGCTCTTCGGCGTTCGGGCGAATCAGGAGCACTCAGCTTCCTGGCCGCGTGCCCGCCAATGTTCCTGGTGGACGTCTTATCCACCCTCGCCGGAACCATGGCCAGCTTACGCCCCGGCAAATCGAAGTGGCTCACCAAGCGCGGATAGCGGAACGCTCAAGCCGCATGGCGGCGAACAACGACGAGCGTGATGTCGTCGTTGGCAGGGGCCGAGCCGAGGAAGCGCTCCAGCGCGTCGTGAACGTCAATCACCATGGTTTTTGCCGGCTGCTGACGATGGGCAATCAGTTCCTCGAGGAAAGGACCTTCATCGTACTCTTCATCGGCATCATTGCGGGCCTCGGTGACGCCGTCGCTGAACATGGCCAGCACGTCGCCGTTTTCCAGGCGGCCGGTAGCAGCGGTGTAGTTCATCGTGCGGAGAATGCCGAGCACGGGACCGCCGTCGAGCAAACGCTCCACCTGGCCGGAAGCCCGGATCAGGAAAGGCGGGTTGTGACCTGCGTTGCAGTAGGAGAAGTTGCCGGTCGCCGGGTCGAAGACCACCATAAAGAAGGTGATGAACCGGTTGCCAGGGCAGTTGGCGGCGATGCCGCGATTCAACCGCGTGACGAATTCGGCAAGATCTTCGGTGTCTTCGGAGAGAATCTGCACGCGTGCCTGCATGCTCGACATGAGCATGGCCGCGGGCAAACCTTTTCCGGCCACGTCGGCGACAATGACGCCGAACTTGCCGCCCGGCAGGGTGACGTAATCGAAATAATCGCCTCCCACCATGCGGCAGGGAATGCTGTGGCCGGCCACATCCAGACCGGAAACGGCGGGCTGACCCTTGGGAAGGAGATTGCGCTGAATCTCGGCGGCCTGCTCGAGTTCCTTGGCCATCATCCTCTCGGCCTGCTCGACCTCGATCAGACGAGCATGTTCAATGCGGATGGCGGCGATGTTGGCCATGACGGTGAGCATGTTCAAATCGTCGGAGGTGAAGGGGCGAACGATGTTTGGGGAATCGACGTAGAGCAGCCCGATCACCTGATCGCTGGTCTGAAGCGGAGCGGCGATGAGGCTGCGGACCTTCTGCTGGACGATGGTCATGCTGGATTTGAGCAGCGCATCGGAGCGCGCGTCCTGAACAAGCAGGGAGGTTCGCTCATTCAGCACTTTGTCACGTACGGCGTTGGAGATACGGAAGCCTTCGCCAAGATTGGCGCGAATGATGAGTTCACCCTCTTCGAGCGTCATCAAGACGCCGCGCTGCGCACCGACGGCTTCGGTGGCCAGCCGGAGGATGACGCGGAAGAGTTCTGGCAGCGGGCGATGCTCGGCCAGTTCGCGGCCGGCATCGAGCAGCGCCTGCACCTGTCCGGCGGCGGTGATCGCGGAACTGGCGAGGGCGACATCAAGACCGCTCTCGGTGGAGGAAACGACATCGTCCAGCCTGGCGGAGAAGCTGGATGAGCCATCGGAGTCGAGGTCTTCATCGACAAACACGAGCGTTTGGTCGGCGGTATTGAGCGGATCCTGGAGGATGATGGTGACGCGGCCGGCAACCAGGCGATCACCGGGCCGGAGGTGCTGGCGGCCGTTGAGACGCTGCCCGTTGATGACGGTTCCGTTCTTGCTTCCCAGGTCGACGGCAAACCAGAGGCCGTCATGCAATTCCAGGGCAAGGTGGTGACGGGAGAGAACGGGATCATCCGGATAGGACAATTCGTTATCTGAAGAGCGGCCGAGGGTCACGCGACGACCGTCCAGAACCAGAGTTCGTGTAGTTCCGTCCTGAAGGTGGATCGCGATTTCCGGGTGGGCCGGGCTTGACTGTGGATGCATCCTTCCTCCGCTAAGTTCTCAGTGGCCAGCCTCTCCCGCGGCGGCAGGCCGCACCGTCTGAGCCTGCAAAAAGGCTAGCAAATCGGAAAGCTCCCGTGGGGAAAGCACCTCGTCGTATCCATCAGGCATGAGCGAGACGGGAGCAAAACCCATCTTACGGACAGAGGCCCTGGGAATGCGCACTTCATCGCCGGGGCCTGTGATGAGGATCACCGCGTCATCCTGGCGAGAGCGAAGCACACCGGAATAGACGTCGGAATCGGTCTCCACGCGGTAAACCTCGTGGCCGGGCACGAAACTGGCGCTGGGAAGCACGATGGCTTCCAGCAGATCGTGAGGAGACCGGATAGCTCCAATGGCGGTGAGGTCCGGTCCCACGTGGCCACCGTTCTCGCCGATGGTATGACAGGAGGAGCAGCCGGCTCTGGCTCCAAAAAAGAGCTCTTTGCCGAGCACGGGGTCCCCTTTGGCTCTGAGAAGTGGAGCGAGGCGGGAAATCTTGGCTGTGGAAGCGCTCCTTGCGGCTCGATGCCGGTCGATGTGAGGTTGCCAAGTGCGTTGCACCTCCGGCGAGGAGGTGCGTTGTGCGGTCTGGAGAAGGGTTGGGAGCACGATAGGGTCGACCGAACTCAGGTGGTTCCGCGCCAACAGCAGCAGTTGGGAATCGGTGAGAGCAGCGCGCAAGAGCACCTGCGCCGCGTCCAGCTTGATCTGCGCGTCCGTTTGCGGGGAAAGGCGCGAGGCGAGAAACTGTAGCGAGGCCGGAGAGAGAGTGGCATCGGTGGCGCCGAGAGCACTCAACGCCGCGATCCGGATGTTGTCGTGGCTGGAGCCCGATTCCGCGATGCGGCGAAGATCGTTCTCCAATCCCGTGATGCCGCGATTGCGGACCAAGGAAATGGTCCGAAGGCGAAGTTCGGAATCGGTGTGGGAGAGGAGCCGGATCAGGCCAGGTTTCCAGGAAGGGGAAACCTGTTTGGGCGCGCAGTTTTCGACGGTGTCGAGAACAAGAATCTGGCGGCGCCGGGGTAAGCCCGGGTCGCCGAGGGCGCGTGCGACATTCGCATTGACCACGGAGGAGCCGCAGGCGGCCGAAAGAGCGGCCGACAGCATCCGGCCTTCCTCATCATCCAGCGAGGGATCGCGCAAACGAGCCTCCAGAGCGGAAGCCAAGGAATCATTCCATGCCGGGCTTCGCGAGGCAACCCACAAAGCAGCCCGGCGGAGGTCAGCATCGGTATGGGTGATCAACGGCAGAATGTGCGCCGGGCGCAAAGGCGAGCCGGGGATCTGGTGCAAGGCGATCAGCGCCGCTTTGCGCACAGCCGCGGAGGGGTGAGCCAGAGCGGCCAGCAACGGCTGCGAGTCGGCGATTTGAATGAGGGAATAGATGATGGCATGCTCAACGAACCTGTCGTCGGGCCGGGCGGCGGCATCCAACAAAGCAGACACGGCCCGAGGCTCCGCGATCTGGCCAAGAGCCGTAGCAGCCTGGCGGCGGACCGCGGGGAGATCCTTGCGCACCATGGCCATCAGTTGCGTGACGGCATCCCTATCGCGGGCCATTCCCAGCTGGCGGGCAGCGGCGATACGGGTTTCGAAGTCCGGATGCGACAGTGCTTCCCGGAGCGGCTTGCCGGAAAGAGAGAAGACGCGTCTGGCAGGGGGGTCGGAGGTTCCGATGGCCGCGGCATTGTTCGGGCGAACGCGGTAGAGCCCGCCGCGGATATTGGGTTTGGAGTAGCGCGACAGAGGGCAACCGTGAATAAACCAGGCTCCGGTATCGACGACCAGCATGCTGCCATCGAAATCCTGAATAACATCGGTAGGATGGAAATCCGGGTCGGAGGAGACCAGAAAATCCTCGTCGGCAGTGCGGAACGTGGCGCCGTGGCGAGTGAGAATATGGCGCAGCACCCGGTGAGAGTTGAAGTGGGCGGTGAACAGATTGCCCTGATACTGCGCGCCGAAATTGCCGTTCTTGTAGCGCAGCAGCCCTGCCGGCGCCACGCGGGCGAACTTTGTCATGACCGGCATCAAGTCACCCGTGCGGACCAACTCGTCCATAGCTGGATGAGGCTTGGGATAGACGCCGCCTTCGACAAAATGCAGCAGAGCATCGCGCTGCCCATCGCGTGGATCGGTGAAGTAGGTCATGGTGCCGATGACTTCCCCGGGGTCAGTGAAAACAACTTCCACCGGATTGTCGAAACCGCCTCCGGCAAAAGTTTCCAACCCGGAGCCATCAGGCCGGACACGCCAGATTCTGGAGGCCTTGCCGCTTAGGAGCTTTCCTTCCTTGGTGGTGATGTTGAAACCGTGCCGGCCGTCGGTGAGATAGAGCCATCCGTCAGGGCCAAGAATAGGGCCGTGGAGGCTGGCGGCGTTGGCCGAGAGGTTCCAGCCAGTAACGACGATCTCCTTCAAGTCCGCGACACCATCTTCATTGGTGTCGGTGAAGCGGTAGAGGGAGGGCGGAGCGGCGACATAAAGGGAACCATCCAGCCACACGGCTCCGGCGGGCAGGGTGAGTCTGTCGGCAAAAACGGTGGCCTTGTCGAAGACGCCGTCGCGGTCCGTATCCACGGCGAGAGTGACCTGGTAGTCGGGATTCGCCGTCATCTCAGGCGTCTTCATCGTGCGGCCGGAAGATTCGCACATGAATAAACGGCCACGGTCATCGATGGTCCCGAGCATCGGGTATCGAAGCAGTCCGGGTTTGGCGGCAAGCTCAACGCGGAACCCTTCCGGCACGCGGATTGAGGCAAGGGTTCGCGCGGGAAGCTCGCGGGGCGGAGACGGAACAACAAGAATGGCGGCGCCACCCAGCACGAGCAGTGCGCAGATGACCGCGAGGCGGCTCAAAGCGTTCTCACCTCGACGTAGTGCGGACCGGATGAGTCGGGCAGCGTGGCTTCCAAACGCGCCGGACCAGCCGGAAGCTGGATAGAGTACCGGACGTGAGTAGCGCCGCCGGTGACTTCGGCAGTTACGTGTTGAGTGCCCACTTGCAGACGGGCTTGACCGGGTTGAGCGGCAGGCATGCGCAAAGTGATTTCGTATCGGGCCGGCTTTCGCACATCGATCTCCCAATGGCCGCGCCCGGCCTTCTCCCAGGTGGCCTTATCGCCGCGCCAATCCTGGCGAGTAAGGATCACGGGATTCTCCTGAGGCGTGCCGACATAAATGCGAGGTGGCGCGTAGCCTCGAGTGGAGGAGACGTCCTTGAACCACGCCTCGGTCTGGCGCCGGAGATCGGCGGCGATCTGCGGGTGTTGCGCGGCGATATCGGTGGATTCGGCGGGGTCCGCGGCAAGGTCGTAGAGTTCCTTCCCATCGACCAGCTTGTACTGCTGCGTACGCGCGGCGCAAGCGCGGAACAGTTCCGGCTCGTCGCCACGGTGCCATTGGGTGAACAGCGTGCGGCCAGGCCCGGAGGATCTTTCTCCGCGAATCAAGGGCATCAGCGAACGGCCGTCGAGCCGCAGGTCCTTGGGAGCCGCAACGCCACAGGCATCGAGCATTGTGGGGAGGATATCGATGTGGGCGGCAATGGTATCTAAGGAAGCCGGCTTGAGGCGTGCGGGCCAGCGCAGGAAAGCGGGCACGCGGATACCGCCCTGGTAGACAGTCCCCTTGCGGCCGCGCATGCCGGCGTTGTAGCGCGGCTGCTGCGGACCGTTATCGGTGAGGTAGAGAAGGATCGTGTCCTGATCCAGGTTCAACGAGGCGAGTTTCCTGAACAGCCGGCCGACGTTTTCATCCAGGTTCACGATCATGCCGTAGACCTTCGCCGTGGTCTCATCGAGGCCGGCGTCGAGAAACGGCTTCCAGTACCGCTCATCGACGGTGAGGGGCGTGTGAGGAGCATTGGTGGCAATGTAGGCGAAGAACGGTTGGCGCTGATTGCGCTCGATGAACTGCATCGCTTCGCGGAAGAAGATGTCGGTGCAGTAGCCGTCAAAACGGAGTGGTTTTCCGTTTTGCTGCAGGACGGGATTGAAGTAGCTGTTATTCGGCGGATCGGAGGGCTGGCCCACCCCGCCGCCATTGCACACAACGGACTCCTCAAAACCCTGGTCGATGGAACGGAGCGGATGATTGTCGCCGAGGTGCCACTTGCCAAAAATGCCGGTGCGGTATCCGGCCTTGGAAAGCAGCTCCGGAAGAGTAACTTCATCGGGATGCATCATGGAGCGGCCGAGAAACGTGTCGACAACTCCGGTCCGGTAGTTGTAGCGGCCGGTCATGAGACTGGCGCGCGTGGGGGAGCAGACTGGGGATACCTGAAACTGAGTGAACTGAACGCCCTCGTGTCCGATGCGGTCCTGGAAGGGCGTTTTCAGATGCGGGTTGCCGTGAAGAGAGAGATCGCCGTAGCCCTGATCGTCAGTGATGAGGATAATGACGTTCGGCGGACGCGGGGATCGCGAAGTCTGCAAGGCAAATGCAGGAGAGGCCAGTAGTTGGCGGCGGGAGAGCGGCATGCCGACAAGACAGTATACCGTGCCGGCTTGCTAGCGGAGTCGAATTCGCGCGCGCGAGCGAGCCCCAAACTCACTCAGAAAGCCTGGCCGATGGAGAAGAAGAAGGCGCCGCGGGGTTCGTTGGGGCGGCGGTCGAGTTTGAAGCCGTAGTCGAGGCGGAGGAGAAAGTAGGGGGTGACGAAGCGTTCCCGCAAAGAGTGGTATTTTCGGTGGCGTATTCGATCGCGTGGGAAGTGAAGGAGCCGCGTTTGGCATCGAGGATTTCGTCGCGTGTGTCGCGGCTGAGTGTGGCGGTGAGAGGCGCGACGCGGACGACTTCGTCGAAGGGAAAGAAGGCGAGCTCGGGCTCGCGGTCGAAGGTATGGGCTCGCTCGATGCGGTAGCCGTAGGTTAAAGTGGCGGACATGGCGCCGGAGTCACTTCCGTTGCCGTGGGCGCTGCAGCAACTGTTCCATATTGCCGACTCGGTGGCGATGACGACGCTGTTGCTGGCCCTGGTCTACAAGATACTGCCGGATGCGCAGGTGCGATGGGGCGATGTTTGGATGGGAGCGGCGCTCACGGCGGCGCTGTTCACGGCGGGGAAGACTCTCCTAGGGCTGTACCCGGGTTTTCTGACGGTGGGTTCGGTGTACGGTGCCGCAGGGTCGCTGATAATGTTCCTGTTGTGGGTGTACTATTCGGCGCAGATCTTCTTGTTCGGGGCGGTGTTCACGCGAGTGTACGCGGTGAGCCGGTCCTGAGGGCGGGTGTACTAAAATCACCGGGGAGGTGATTTTATGACGCGGTTTCCACGGATCGTAGTTTTTCTGTTGCTGGCGGCGGCGGCCTGGCCGGCGGAGCGGTTCGGGCTAGAGCATACGGGGAAGATTGTGCGGGTAACGGATCCGCAGATCTCTCCAGACGGGAGCTCGATTGCGGCAGTGGTGTCGAGGGCGAACTACGAGGAGAACCGTTACGATCCACAGCTGGTGATTGTGAATATCGCGACGAAGGCGCAGCGGGTATTGACGCGGGAGCGGCGTCCCGTGTCTAGTCCGCGCTGGTCGCCAGACGGTAAGCGGTTGGCGTTTCTTTCGGCGGTGGACGGCAAGCCGCAGATCTTCCTGATGCCGCTGGAGGGCGGTGATTCGTGGCCTTTGACGAAGGCGGCAACCGGGGTGCAGCAATTCGCCTGGAGTCCGGACGGGAAGCGGGTCGCCTATGTGAGCCCGGATGAGGCGCCGAAGGTCACGGGGCCGGAGCGGCATAACAAGGTGTTCGAGGTGCAGAACAATGATTATCTGCGGACGTCGGCGCCACTGCCGAATCACCTGTGGGTAATTGGCTCCGAGGGAGGCGAGGCAAAGCGGATCACTGCAGGGAGTTGGACGCTGCCGTCAAGCCTGCCGCCGAGTTCGCCATCGTCGCCGCCATCGTGGTCTCCTGACGGGAAGTCGCTGGCGATTGTGAAAGTGGCGACGCCGTATTCCGGCGATGGCGACAAGAGTACGGTTCATCTATTGGATGTGGAAAGCGGTGCGATGAGGGCGCTGACGGGAAAAGCGAAGAACGAATCGCAGCCGCAGATTTCGCCCGACGGGCAGTCGGTGATTTATTGGAGCCCGCGCGATGGTGAGTCGCGCCATGTGAATGAGATTCACATGTCGCCGATTGGAGGGGGCGAGGGGAGAAGTCTGACACGGGCGCTTGACCGTAATGTGCAGCGCGCGATCTGGATGCCGAACGGCAAGGCTCTGCTGGTGAGCGCCAACGACGGGACGACGACGGGGTTGTGGATCCAGACGGTGGGTGGCGGCGCGAAGAGGATCGAGATGGGAGCGGTGGTGGCGACGACGGGCTTCTGGCTGGATGCTTCGGTGGGCGCCAAGGGGCAGATCGCGTTGACTGGCACTGAACCGGACCGGCCGGCCGAGGTTTACTATCTCGCGTCGCCGGATTCGCGGCCGGAACGGCTGACCGATTTCCAACGTGAAATCGCGGCGCTTGATTTGGGCAAGACGGAGAGCATGCAGTGGAAGGGCGCGGACGGTTTTGCGATGGACGCGGTCTTGACGTATCCGCCGGGGTTCGATGCGAAGCGGAAGCATCCGCTGGTGCTGTACATTCACGGCGGGCCGCGGTCGGCATCGAAGCAGGCTTTCTCGGCACGGGCGCAATTGCTGGCGGCGCAGGGATGGGTAGTGTTCGAGCCGAACTACCGTGGCAGTGACAATCTAGGCAACGCGTTTCAGGCGGCGATTTGGAACGATGCGGGCGCCGGACCGGGGCGCGACGTGATGAGCGGCTTGGCGGAACTGAAGAAGCGCGGCTGGGTGGATGAGACGAGGATGGGAGTTTCCGGATGGTCCTATGGCGGCTACATGACGACGTGGCTGCTGGGTAATTATCCGGATGTGTGGCGCGCGGCGGTGGCGGGCGCGGCGGTGACCGATTGGATGGATCAGTACAATTTGGGAGATTCGAACGTGCGGCGCGGGAATTCGATCGGCGGATCGCCGTGGACCGATCCGAAGCGGCTGCAAGCGGCGCGGGAGCAGTCGCCGATTACGTACGCGCCGCGGATCAAGGCGCCGACGCTGATCCTGTGTAACACGGGGGATTACCGGGTGACGATCACGCAGTCGTATCAGCTGTATCATGCACTGGCGGATAATGGCGTGCCGACGAAGTTCTTCGCGTACCCCTTGCCGGGGCACAGTCCCGCGGATCCGGTGCATGCACGGGATGTAGATCGGAGGTGGATTGAGTGGTTCAAGGAGTATTTGGATGGGGGTGCGCGGGCGGCCACTGACCGATGATGAAGATAAATTGTTTACGGGCTTGAGAGATTCTCCCACCCCTGGGCCTACTATCTCCCAGAAGATTACCCGTGTGGGTAAGCCGTGTTCGTATTGTAGAGAGATGTTTGTCCACCAACACCTATTGAATGTGCGGAATAGCCGGATTTCTCAATCTCGACGGACCCCCACCTAACCGGGAGATCCTCGACGCCATGTGCTCGAGGATTACCCACCGCGGCCCGGATGGCTATGGCACTTTCCTGGACGCTCATGCAGCCCTAGGTCACCGGCGCCTGAGCATTATTGACCTGGCGGGCGGCGCACAACCGATTGGCAATGAGGACGGCTCCCTGCAGGTAGTGTTCAATGGGGAGATCTACAACTACCTGGAACTGCGGGAGCAGCTTGTGGGCAAGGGGCACAAGTTCACTACGCAGAGCGATACGGAAGTGCTGCTGCACCTGTATGAGGAGATAGGCGAGCGGATGCCGGAATGGCTGAACGGGATGTTCGCCTTCGCGATTTGGGATGCGCGGCGCCAGGAACTGTTCCTGGCTCGGGACCGTTTCGGCAAGAAGCCGCTCTATTACAGCGAATCGGTGCGCGGGTTCTCATTCGCGTTTGCATCAGAGTTGAAGGCGCTGATGGCGATGCCGGGGTTCCGGTGCCAGGTACACGAGCCAAGCATCGCTGACTTTCTGTGCACGGGATACGTGGGGGAGCCGGATTCCATCATCGGCGGCGTGAAGAAGCTGCTTCCGGGCCACAGTCTGCTGGTGAGACGGGGAGGCCTGAGAACGCGCAGATACTGGCAGATCCATCCCGGCCACGACCCGTCGCTGGACTTTGACCAGTCGGTGGGAGAGTTACGGGAGCTGGCATCGGAGGCGGTGCGTTGCCGGCTGATCGCCGATGTGCGGCTGGGCGGGTTCCTGAGCGGGGGAGTGGACTCAAGCGGCGTGGTGGCGATGATGGCGGTGAACAGCCCTGAGCAAGTGAAGACCTTCTCCGAAGGCTTCACGAACAAGGTGTTCGACGAACTGGAATTCGCGCGGCTGGTATCGGCCCGGTACCGGACCGAGCATTACGAGCATGTGGTCACGCCGGCTGTTGAGGAGATGCTGGACCCACTGGTGGATCACTTCGATGAACCGTTCGGGGACTCGTCGACGATCGCGATGCTGTACCTATGCCGGATGGCGCGGCAATATGTGACCGTCGCGCTGAGCGGTGACGGCGCCGATGAGGTTTTTGCCGGCTACGACCGTTATGCCCGCGGTCTGCTTCTGCATCAGGCGGGAACGGCATTGCCGGGCGCTCTGCGGCGGTCGGTTTTCCGGCTTGGCGCGCGGCTCTATCCGGAACTGGACCGGTTTCCTCGCCCGTTCCGCGCCAAGACGATGCTGGACGCGCTGTGGCGGGATCCCTGCGATGCGTACTTCTCGTTGGTCAGCTCGTTTCGCGATGATTCGTTGGAAGCGATTCTGGCTCCGGAGTTGCGCGAGCGGCTCGGGGGCTACTCTCCGCGCGAGCAGTTCCGGGATCATTTCCGCGGACTCGAGCGCCTTCCGTTGCTGGACCAGTTCCAGCTGGTGGATCTGAAGACGTACCTGCCGGGAGACATTCTGGTGAAGGTGGATCGCGCCAGCATGGCCTATTCGCTGGAGGCGCGGGCGCCGTGGCTGGACTACCGGCTGGCGGAATTCTCTTTCCGGCTGCCACCTTCTTTCCGGCTAAACCGGGGCGTGGGCAAGTGGATCTTTAAGGAGATGCTCCGGCCGCATCTGCCCGAGCAGATCCTCACGCGCCGCAAGAAGGGCTTTGCGGTACCGCTGTCGGGCTGGTTCCGGAGCAACCTCCGGCCGGTGTTCGAGGGGACTGTTCTTCAGCCAGAGATGGCGCAATATCTGAATCTGGCGGAGGTGCGGAGGCTGTACAATCAGCACCAGAGCGGCTGGTACAATCACGGGCGCAAGCTGTGGAAGCTGCTGATGCTGGCCTGCTGGCATCAGCGCTATGTGCGGGGGTACAGCCCGGAGGTGATCACGGAAATGCGCGCCGCATCGGTGCGGTGAGTGGGGGCGTCCGCACGAGCGCCGATGCGGCAGGCACGAGTGCCCGCGCCACGAATCAGGGGTTCCACCAGCGGTCGAGTTCAGCGCGAAGCCGTTTGACGATGGCCGGATTCGCCTCGATGAGGTTGAGGGATTCGCGGGGGTCTTCGACGACGTCGAACAGCTGGGCTTCCTTGAACCAGGCGGTTTCGGGACGATTTTCCCAGAGCGGCAAACTAAGGTTGGGCTGGTGAGGAACGATCAGTTTGTATTGATCACGGATGACCCAGCGGTACTTCAGGTTGCGCTCGGGCGTGGGGACGTCGATGGCGGTGTGGACGAAGGAAGCTCCGAAGATGGATTTGCGAGCGCGAAGGCGGGAGGAGTCGCGGAGGTCGATGCCGGGCATGTTCTTCTCTGGCTTCCGTCCTGCGGCGGCGAGGATCGTTGGGGCGAGATCGATGCTGGAGGCGAGGGTGCGGTCATCCCGGAGCGGTTTCACTTTGCCGGGCCAGCGAACCATGATCGGCGTGCGGAGTCCAGCATCGAAGGGGCTCATTTTGGCGCGGGTGGCAAACAGAGGTTGCGGATCGGGTGGCTGGACCCAGCCGTTATCGGCAAGGTAGACAACGATGGTGTCCTTGGAAAGTTGCTTCTTGTCGAGATAGGCGAGCAGCTGGCCGACGGTTTCGTCGAACCACTCGATCATGGCGTAGTAGCGGGCGACGGCATCGGGCTGAGAGGAGTAGCGGGAGAGCAGGCGAGCGGGCGGGTTGTGCGGGGTGTGGGGCATCATCGGCGCGTACCAGAGGAAGAAGGGCTTCCCTTCGGCCTTGTCGATGAATTCGTAGACGGGCTGCATGGTTTCGCGGCCTATCTTGAGGCCTTCATCGCCATGGCGGCCGCCGCGGGAGACGTCGCCGTGGGTCATACAGGAGGTGAAGCCGCAGCAGGTGCAGTTGCCTTCCCACCACTTGCCGGTTTGCAGGCTGGCGTAGTCGGCGTTGCCGAGCAAACCGGCGAGAGTTTTCGAACGGGAGAAGATCTCCACCATGCGGGCGCGGTTGGCGGCGTCGCGGGGGCTGCCGTCGGGATCGTTGACGGTGATGCGGTGCTGGTGCGGATAGAGGCCCGTCATGATGGAGGCGAGCGAGGCGCGGCAGAGGCTGGTGGGGACGTAGCCGCGGGTGAAGAGCAGGCTTTCCGAGGCGAGCTTGTCGATGTACGGGGTGCGGACATCGGGGTGGCCGATGAAACCGTAGTCGGACCAGGCGTGGTCGTCGGAGATGATGAGGACGACATGGGGAGGCGCAGCATGGAGCGCTGCGGCGAGCAGAAGGAGGGGCAGCAGTTTCATTTTAGAGGCGGAATTTGCAGACGACGCCGACATCATCGCAATACCACATCCACCCTTTCCAGATTGTCATGCCGTGGGGCAGAGGATCGGTATCAGCGAGTTGGATCTTTTCCGAGTAGGCGCCGGTTTCGATGTTGAATTTGTAGAAGGCGTTATCGTTGGATTCGGTGCACCAAAGGGCATCGCCTTCCCAACCGATGCCGTGGGGGCGGTTGCCGGCGGTGGGAAGCTCCTTTTCCATGGCAAAGGATTTCGGATCGACGCGGTAAATGCGCTGGGAGGGAGGATTGGAAATCCAGAGTTTCCCGCTGCGCCACTCCAAGCCATGGGCTCCGGTGGGCTGGCGGTTAGGCGGCGGGCCTTTGGGGGCGCCGGCGTTTGGCTTGGGAGGAGGCGCCAAGGGGCTGGTACGGGAAGTGGTCCAGGCGACTACGCCGGAGCCTGGGCTGGGAAATCTGGCGATGGTCTTGCCGGTGCGGGCGTCGCAATGGATGATCTCGCGGGAATAGGTGGAGGCGAGCCAGAGCGCTTCGCCATCGAAGGTGATGCCGGAGCCGGCTTTGGAATCGGTGGCGAGGTCGCGGAGAACCTTGCCGGTATCGTAGCTGACCAGATAGGCGTGGTTATCGCCTTGGTCAAGAATCCAGAGGCCATCGGAGGTGGCCTGGAGGCCGTTGGGTTTCGGACCCGGGGAGCGGAATGCGGTTTCCACTTTGACGCGGCGTTCGGTTACCTTTGCGGCGAGGCCGGGGAGGGCGGCAGCGAAGGTGAGGAAATGACGTCTGGCGAGCATAATCAACCTCCTTTGGGGTATCAAGATATGCCCCAGTTAACACAAGTACTCTTGACAATCCAAGATAACAAGGCATAGTATCACTAGGTTTTGATTTCTGGGTACTGGGAGGTTGGAAAAGTGTTCAAACTGTTTAGGTTGGCTGTACAGTCGGGGCTCTTGCTGGCCACGGCGGGGGCAATGTTGGCGCAGGCCCCATCGGGAACGATCTCGGGGAACGTGCGGGACGAGTCGGGCGCGACAGTACCAAACGCGTCAGTGACAGTCACGGACAAGACGATGGGTGCTGCTCCGCTGAGACAGCTGACCAGCAACACGGAAGGAATCTTCGTTGCTCCGGTGCTGCCTGCCGGGACCTATACGGTGCGGGTGGAGGCAGCCGGATTCCGCGCCTACATGCAAGACGCGATTGTGCAGGCGGGCGTGACGACCAGTCTCGACGTGCTGTTGCAGGTTGGACAAGCGGCCGAGGTGATCACGGTGGAGGCTGCCAGTTCACAACTGCGTTATGAGGGCCACAATCTGGAAGGGGTGATCTCGCGGAAGCAGATCGAGAACCTGCCGCTGAACGGGAGGAGCTTTTTGCAGCTGGCGTTTCTGGAGCCTGGCGTTTCTGTTGCCTCGCAGCGGCTGGCCCAGTATAACGCGCAGTTTTCTGTGGGAATTCTGGGCGGCTCGGCGAGCCAGACGGCAATCACGGTGGACGGCGGAAACGTGCGCAACTCGATTGAAGGAAACACCGGCATGAACTTTTCGCAGGAGGTGGTGGAGGAGTTCCAGATCTCTTCGGTGAATTTCGACTTGGCGACGGGCATTACCGGAACCGGCTCCGTCAACATCGTCACGCGCTCCGGAGGCAACGACTATCACGGCAGCCTATATTATTTCTTCCGCGACAACAACATTTCCGCCTATCCCGCGCTGCGCCGGAACGCGTTCAATCCCGATCCGTTCTTTGCGCGGCGGCAGATGGGAGCCTGGCTGGGCGGGCCGATCAAGAAGGACAAGCTGTTTTTCTTTTTCAACATCGAGCACAACAATCAGGACAGCGTGGTGACGATTCAGCCGAACTCGGTATTCTTCCAGAACTTGGCGCAGAACGCCTCGCAGCCCTATTCAGGCAAGCAGATATCGACGCGGTTTGACTACCGGATCAACTCCAACCACTCTGTGTTCCTGCGTTATTCGCACGACGGGAACAACGGACTGGGGCCGCTGGGCAGCTCTGAGCTGCCCTCCAACTGGGTGAAGAACACCAATTGGGCCGATCAGAGCATCATGGGCGTGACAAGCGCATTCCGGTCGAACCTGGTGAACGACTTCCGTTTCGCGTACCAATACTGGCGCAACCGGAACCTATTCCCGGATGAGAACGACTGCCCTGGCTGCATCGGACTGGGATTGCCGCAAATGTCCGTGTTGGGAACGAACGTAGTTTTTGGCAACACGTCGAACGCAACGCAGGGGCGCGATCTGCGCAAGTTCACCTTCACGAATATCGCGACGTGGCAGAAGAGTACGCACCGGATCCGGTTCGGCGGCGAGTTTGAGCATGCTCCGGGCACGGGATTCTGGGGCTTCGCCGATCCCGCGGCGGGAGTGTTGTGGGGACCGGATATTCTGAGGCAGGTGCTTCCGGCGCCGCTGCTGGCGGCATTCAACCTGCCGAGCTCGTTCAACACGACCGCCGACTTGATGCGGCTGCCCCTGCTGGCGTTCTCGATGGGTGTAGGAGATCCGAGCCAGCCGCCTCCGTTCCAGATGGACAAGGCGCGGACCAACCGGCGCGTCAGGTTCTTCGGCCAGGATTCCTGGCGGATTCGACCGAACTTCACATTCAACTATGGAGTGGCCTGGAACTATGAATCGACGCTGGTGAATCACGATTTGGACAAACCGGCCTACCTGGCGCCGATTCTGGGGGCCAACGGGCTGGCGCCATCCGAGCGCGACTTGAACAACTTCTCCCCGTCGGTGGGATTCGCCTGGAACGTGGGCAAAGACAACAAGACGGTGGTTCGAGGCGGCGCGGGAATCTATTACAACACGCGTCTTCTCTGGCAGCGGCTTCGCGAGCGGGCCCTGATCGGGCCGTTGGGCAATGGCCGCATCCTGGTGGATGGGACGGCGGTGCCGAACCCGTTGACCAACGTGCCGGGAGTGCCACCGGGGACACCGCTGGATTTCCGGCAGCAGCCGACCCTGTTTACGCTGGGCCACCTGGTGCAGATTCTGCCGCAGGCGCGCGCGGCGACAGAGGCTGCGGTGCGTCCGGCGCGTCCGAACGATCTTTCGGTGCGTGCGATCGAGGTAGCCAAGAACGGATCCGACATTATCCCGCAGAAGTATCCGGCCCCGTATTCCGAGCATTTCAACATCGGCGTGCAGCGGGAGATCCAGAGGAACATGGTGTTGAACGTGGACTTCGTGTTCCGGCAGTTCCTGAAGGATGAGATCGGATTGATCGACTACAACCGGTTCCAGGCAGTGGATTCGCGCGGCGTGACGCGGCGGATCATGCCGGCGTGCACGGCGCAGCAGAGACAGGATCCGAAGGCGTTGTGTTCGACGGGAGGGATCGCGATTCGTACTCCCGCTGGACGAAACCACTACAAGGCGATGCTGGTGAAGTTGGACCGGCGCTTTGCGGACCGCTTCAGCTTCCAGGTTTCCTACGCGCTGCAGTATGAGACGGGTATGAACGGGATCTGGAACCTGGACAACTGGTTTGCGACCTGGGGACCACAAGGCGGGCGGAACAACCTGAACATCAGCGGCATAGTGGACCTGCCCGGCAAGATCAACCTGTCGTTCATTTCCGCCATCGGCACGCGTGGGCCGGTAATGCCTTCGATACCCACCATCGATCTGGATGGTGACGGTACCAGCGGCGAGCCGCTGCCCGGGGCGAAGTTCAACGGGTTCAACCGAGGTCTTGGCAAGAGCGATTTGGAGCGGCTGGTAGCCGACTTCAATTCGAAGTTTGCCGGCACACGGACAACGCGCAACCAGACCGTGCCGCGGCTGACGTTGCCCGCCAACTATGAGTTCGGCGATAACTTCTACTCGCAGGACCTGCGGCTGGGACGCACCTTCCGCTGGGGCAATGACGGACGGTACCGGCTGAACATCTTCGGCGAGGTGTTCAACGTGCTAAACATCGCCAATCTCGGCGGCTTCAGCTACGATCTGACGAACCTGGCCGGGTTCGGGCAGCCGACCACGAGAGCCGGACAGGTATTCGGTTCAGGTGGTCCGCGGGCGTTCCAATTCGGGAGCCGGTTTACTTTCTAAAATCAGTTCACGTTGAGGTCGAACATACCGGCGCGCACTTTGCCGGCCAACTTCATCTGCACAATGATGCGGTAGTGGCCTGGGCTGGGAAAGCCGTAGGGGAAACCGGCTTCGGGGGAGAGAACTCCCCTGGCGTGTCCGGCGTGTGGGTCGGCCTCGGCGGAGGTGAGGCTGAGAGAGGCCATCGGCACACTGCCGCTTGGATGGACGTGCGCAAAGACGGTGCCGTCATGTTTGAGGAAGGCGGCGTGACCGGGCATGCCCATGTAAAGCTCCATGCCTTCGGCGGGCTCGCCTTTTTCGTCCTCGATGCGGAAACGGAAAACGGCGGGCTTGCGGGCTGGGTAGCCTTTCGGATCGCGCTCCCAGATCATGCGGTAGCCGTCTTCGAGTCCGGCGACAGCAAGGTCGCGATTGGAGGCGGATAGCTTCGGGCCGACGCCGGTGGAGTCGTCGCCTTCGATGGGCTTACCGGCGATCTCGGGCAGCTCGATTTCGGCGACGATGGTTTCCGGGAAGCCGCTCTTGTGCACGACGTCGGAATAGAGGCGGTAGCGGCCGGCAGGCATCGGTGGGAGCTTGTGTTCAAAGACACCACTGGCGGTCATCTCGGGGTGCAGATGCCAGACACGCTCCATTTCCGGCAGACGGATCACGTACATGTGCATCAAGTGGTTGTGATCGGGGAGGAAATCGTCGAGAAGGCGAGGGAGCCAGCCGGGGTCGCGGAGTTTCAGTACGAGGCGTTCACTTTGTTCGAGCGTGGCATCCATTTCCAGCGGCTTGTAGATGTAGCGATCATAGGCGCTGGCTTCCGCCGTCCACCAGAGGTTGCCGAGGTAGAGGATGGCGACCACAGTGACGGCGGCGATGATCATCATCCGCCGGGCGCGTTTGAGGCGGCCCGGATCGGGCTGAAGGCCAGGTTCGAGCTGAGATTCGCGAGAGGCGGCGCCAACGATGCTGACGATGCCTGCCGAGAGAAGCAGCATGAGAGCCGTCAGCATGGCGGCCATCGCGAGGTCCATTGCTTGGGTCTTGCGGGCGATGGCGGGAACCGGAACGCTGAGTTTGCCGGAACCGCGGCTCCCATCGAGGTGGACGCGCACTTGCCAGGAGCCTGAGGTCATCATCCAGAGCGAGCCTGTGAAGAACTGCGTATCGTCCTTGCTGCGTTCGGCGATGTCGGGAGTGGGGGCGAACTTCGCGCCATCGCCGGTGAGAGGCATGGGGGTGATTCGGACCTTTTCAATGCCTGGCTCGCTAACGCGGATTTCGATTTCCGCAACGCCGGGGATGACGAGGGGAGGACGTATGGTGACGAAGGCGGTGTAAGGACCGGCCTTGCCTTCGTGAAAGACGTCGGGGCTGCCGACATGGGCGAGGGCGAGACAGGAGAAGACGGCAAGAGCCAGCCAGCGGTGCATGATTGAGCTACCTCCGGACGCGCGCCATCCAGTTCCCGAACTTGAGGCCGGCGTGCGCGGTGACCATGGCGATGGCCAGCGCCAGCGCCATGCCGAGCCAGAATTCGCCGGCCGTCTTCTCCCAGGAGTAAAAAAGATTTCTCATACTGTAGCTGGTGGGGCGGGCCAGGTAGTCGAAATTGTGGGTGTGGAAGAACCAGTTGCGCGAGGCAGGCGACATGAGGAAGTTCGCGAAGGGCCATTGTACGGCGACATTGGTTACGAGCAAGACGGCGCCGGCCGTCATGCCGCGGCGCCAGTCAGGCCAGGATTTGGAGCGCTGCATGAAGAGGTCCATGGCAAGGGCGGGAATAATGAGGACAACGGCGAAGTTGGACGGCACGAAGTTCGTGACCGGGTAATAGACGGGGCCAAGCTTGGGTTCGGCGGAGAACAGCGGCAGAATCCAGTTGGTTGCTTCCCAAAAGAGCATGTAGATGAGAGCAATCCATGTGGCAGCCCATTTGCGTTCGGCGGCGCGAGTAAGTGCGACAAGGAAAATAGGAGTCGAGATAGCAAAGACGCGGTAGTGGATGGCCGAGTGCATCATGACGCGGCCGGAGTATTCCATGACGAAGGTCTGCGCGGTGACGATGGTGAGCCCTCCCAGGTAAAGGTAGACCCATTCAATCTGCCGGCGGGCCTTGCCCTCGGCGCGGTTCATGAAGCCGAGCACGAGCATGAGCGCGCCGACGCCGACGGCGAACATTCCGGCCGCGAGCACGGAGTGCGGCGGACTGATGATCTTGACGTCGAGCCCGTAAGCGTTGTGCCACCAATCGTCGAAAGGCGCCGAAGTAAGCATGGCGACGCCTCCCCAGGCGGCGATGAACGCGCCGAGCGGTCCACGGAATCCCCACATGCGCACGGAGGCGCGCTCCATATGGGGCATGCGGCCGAAGGTGGTGGCCAGGATGAGATAACCGCAGGAGATGCCGGCCAGCACGCCGCAGAGGTAGATGGCGATGTGGGCGGGGGTCCAGAAAGTGTCACGCCCGATGGAGCGGTGCCAGGAAATATCCCAGTGCGCGCCGATCATGGCCGAGGTGACCGCAGCAACCGAGCACCATACGTACCAGGGGACGGCCGATTCACGCGCTTGAGCGCGGTCCAGGAACTGCGCAGAAGCATCAACCGGTAAGCTCGCTCCATGTGCCATACCCTGATCGTGGCACAGAATCCCTGTCGAGCGAAACTAGGCAGCCGGGGCGGCCACGACGTGCTGGGGCTTGCCGGCGAGGAAAGATTCGACATTGTCCAGAGCCAAGGCGAGTCCGGCTTCGAGCGCCTCCGGCGTAACTCCGGCCGAGTGCGGGCTGAGGACGACGTTGTCGAGTTTGGTGAGGGCGTGGCCTGCGGGCAGAGGCTCGACCTCGAAGACGTCGAGGCCGGCGCCGGCCAGCCGCTTCTCCTGAAGAGCTTCGACGAGAGCGGCCTCGTCGACGATGGCGCCGCGGGCGGTGTTGATGAGGATGGCGGAGGACTTCATTTGCGCCAGCCGGGCGCGGCTGAGAAAGCGGTGTGTATCGGCGCTGAGGCGCAAGTGGAGGCTGACGACATCGCTCTCGGCGAGCAGATATTCCAGCGGAACCAGCGTGAAGCCTGGCTTGGTATCGGGGTGCATGGTCCAGCAGTTGACCTTCATGCCGACCGCTTCACCGAGCCGCGCGAAGCGGGAACCGATGGCTCCGAGGCCGATAACGCCGAGCGTCTTGCCGGACATTTGCGTGGTTTGGCCGCGCGGCCAGGCGCCGCCACGCGTTTCGCTGTCGATTTGCGGAATGCGCCGGGCGACGGCGAGCATTAGCGCCAGGCAATGTTCGGCGATGGAGACGGCCGCCACGGCCGGGGTGTTGGTGACGGTGATCCCGAGACGCGAGGCAGAGGCGAGATCGACGTTGTCCGTGCCGGTACCCCAAAGAGAGAGCAGCCGCAGTGAGGGGCAGCTTTCGAGCACAGGCGCGGTGAACTTGGAGGAGGAGCGGATGTTGATCACGACCTCTGCGTTCTGGATACGCTCGATGAGCCGGTCTTCACTGCCGGGAAGCGAGTCGAAATAGTTCACCTGCCTTTCCACGGCAAAGCGCCGGTAAGAAGGGCTGGGTGCCATTACCTGAGGGAAGTCGTCGGGGATGACGATGCGGGCCATGATTGCGGCGGCTGGGCCGGTTCCTCCATTAAGAGATCGAGAAACGCCTGTGTGGCGCGGTTGAACTTTTTCCTTCTTAGATGCAGGATGCCGAGGGGACGGGAGAGGCCAGGGTCCTCCATCGGGATCGCCTTCAAGCGGCCCTGCGAGATATCGGAGCGCAGGATGCGCTCCGGCAGAATGCTGATGCCGGAGCCTAGCGCGACGGCCTCTTTCATCATTTGAATATTGTCGAAATGCATGACGAGCTCCACTTCGACTCCGGCTTCGCGGAGGAAGCGGTCGACCTCGCGGCTGATGGGCAGGTCTTCATCAAAACCGATGAAGCTTTCCCCTTCCAGTTGCGCGGGGGAAAGCACTTCGAAGCCGGCCAGGCGATGAGTTGGCGCCACGGCAACCACCATGGTCTCTTCGCGCCAGGCAATCGCTTTGATTTCCTTGTTGGGTTCCGGGTAGCTGACCAGGCCGAGGTCGGCGCGGTCGCTCTGAACGTACTGATAGACTTTTTCAGGGCGCAGGTAGTCGACCCACAGTTCGGCGCCGGGGCAACGAATGGCGAAGTCCTCCTCCAGGCGGGACATCTCCGACAGGCCCACCGAATAGATGGAGGCAACGCGCACGGTTCCTTCCAGACGGCCTTTAATCTTTTCCAGCGCGACGTCGAATTCCTTGCGGCGGCGCAGGACATCGCGGCAGTACTCGGCGTAGAGTTTACCGGCCTCGGTAAGAGTGAGCGGGCGGGTGCTGCGGTCCACCAACGTGACTTGCAGGCTCTTCTCCAGCTCCTGCAGATGCTGGCTGGCAGCTGATTGGCTGATCCCGTTAGCCTGCGCGGCCTTGCTGATACTGCGCGCCTGAGCAATGTCACGGAAAAGCTGGAGATGGTCCAGATTCACAAGGGAAGCATATCATCAGTCCAGCTTATCTTGCAATCAGCGAATGTCCTGGTTTTCTAATGTTTCTCGCTGGCCTTTAGCGTAACCTGCGACATGCCAGCGCCGAACTCTGTATGGAGAGAAAGCACCGGTGGTAGATTGAAATGGAGCATGGCGTCCAAGCCTTCCCGCGCGGATTCTCCGGGAAGCGGCGGCTCCGAGGAGCAAGGCGAACTGAGTCTACTGATGGAGCGTTACCAGGACGCCGAAGCCGAGGCAGCCGAGGAACTGGTGGGGCGGGTATCGCCGATTCTATTCCGGTTTTTTCTGAGCTACACGCACGATGTTGGCCGGGCCGAGGATCTGCTGCAGGATTGCTGGGTGCGCATTCACCGGGCGCGGCACAGCTTCCGGCGTGGGGAGCCGCTGATGCCATGGGTGTTCGCGATCGCGCGGCACACGCGGCTGGATGCGCTGCGCAAGCGGATCCGGCGGAAGTCGCGGGAGGCGCTGATGGATTCGATTCCCGAAGGGCTGCACACGACCGAGCAGCCACGGCTGGCGCCGAGGGAAAATTTCGAAAATATGCTGGCGGAGTTGCCCGACAGCCAGCGCGAAGTAATTATTATGTTGAAGGTTTCCGGCATGACGCTTGAGGAAGTGGCGCGCGCCACCAGTTGCACGGTTGGATCGGTGAAGCAGAAGGCTCATCGCGCCTACGCGAAGCTGCGGCGGATCCTGAACGACAGAAAGGACGATAGCGAGTAGGCGGAATGGGTAACTGCCGGCAACTCGATGAGTTCTTGGACCGGGGCTCTAGCGGTGCAATGCCGGAGGCGCTGCGCCTGCATTTGGTTGTGTGCCCGCGCTGCCGGAAGCTGCATAAAGCGATGGCCGTACCAGAGGCCGAGGTTGTCCCGCCGGCGCCGCTGGTGAGCCGTGTGGCATCCCATCTGGCAGCGGACCTGAAGCCGGTAACGCCGGTGGCCTCCTCCACAATGGCGTTCCTGCGTTTCCTGGCCGTTTCCCTGCTGGTGACGGCGGCGCTGCTGGGAGCGCTGGGCATGAGCGCGATGAAAGGGATGAGTGCACTGCAACTGGCCGGTTTCCTGCTGCTGACAGGGCTGGCGGCGGCGGCTCTGGCGGCCACGGTGAGCTGGCAGATCTCTCCGGGAAGCCGTTACCGGTGGTCGCCGGCGGCGATGCTGGGGGTTCTCGTGGGAGCGTTTCTGCTGGAGTTCATGCTTCTGTTTCCGTGGCAGGCCGGGGAGGGATCGCTGGTGTTCGGGTGGAAATGCGCGCGCGCGGGCGTCGTGTTCGCGATTCCTTCCGCGTTTCTTCTGTGGCTGGCGGTGCGGCGCGGGGAGCCGCCGGCGCTGGGGACGCTGGGGGCGACGATAGGCGGGGCCGGGGCGCTGATATCGCTTATCGTGCTGCAATTCAACTGTTCGATGCATGAGGCGGCGCACCTGAGCGTGGGCCACGCGAGCGTGCTGGGAGCGGGGATCGGGCTGGGGTTTCTGACAGGGTGGGCGTGCGAGAAGCTGCAGGCGTGATTCTGCTACCATCCTGTAACGAACTATGCAGAAAGCCAACCAGCCCACGACGTTGTGGGAGCTACTAGAGCGCGGCGCGGACGATGCCACCGCGATTGTTGTGCCGGAAACCGGCGAGAGGATCAGCTACGCGGATCTGCGCGGACGAGTCTTCGCAATGGCGGAGGCTCTTGCCGGCGCAGGAGTCGCGCGCGGGGAGCGCGTCGCGATGGCGCTGCCGAACGGCTTGCCGGCGGTGGTGGCGTTCCTGGCGGCTTCCGTTGCCGGAACGTCGGCGCCGCTGAACCCCGGCTACCGGGAAGAGGAGTTCCGGTTCTATATGGAGGACACGGCGGCGCGCGTGCTGCTGGTTCCGCCTGAGGGAATGGAGGCGGCGCGGGCTGCGGCCGCCTCGATGAATGTTCCCGTTCTGGCCGTCGATGCGGCGGCTCGACTGGATGCTCCACGCCGGAGTTGCGCGCCGCCGTCAGCCGCAGACGTTGCGCTGGTGCTGCATACCAGCGGAAGCACGGGGCGGCCGAAGCGCGTGCCTCTGGCGCACGGGAAGCTGGCGGTGTCGGCAAAGAACGTGGTGGATACTTATCAGCTGACGCCTGCCGATGTAAGCTTGTGCGTGATGCCGCTGTTTCATGTGCACGGGCTGGTGGCATCGACGCTGGGTACGCTGCTGTCGGGCGGCACGCTGGTCGTTCCCGGCAAGTTCAACGCGTTGAGTTTCTGGCGCACGCTGAACGAAAACAAGGTGACTTGGTATTCGGCGGTGCCGACGATTCACCAGCTTGCGCTTTCGCGCGTGAGTGCGGGGCGTCCGCAGGGAGCCGAGCGGCTGCGCTTTATACGTTCCTGCAGTGCGCCGCTGCCGGTGGAGACCGCGAAAAAGATGGAGGAGAGCATCGGCGTTCCCGTGCTGGAGGCTTACGGAATGACGGAAGCCTCGCATCAGATGGCTTCCAATCCCTTGCCGCCGCTGGAACACAAGTTCGGCACGGTGGGGCGCGCGACGGGTTTGCGCATCGGGATCATGGATGAGGCGGGCAATCTTCTGGAGCCGGGCCAACTGGGTGAGGTGGTGATTCAGGGCCCGAACGTCGTGGACGGATATGAGAACAACCCGGAGGCAAATGCGACGTCGTTCACCAACGGATGGTTCCGCACGGGCGACCAGGGGAGTATCGACGCGGAAGGCTACCTGAAACTGACGGGGCGATTGAAGGAGATGATCAATCGCGGCGGGGAGAAGATTTCGCCGGTGGAGATCGATGAAGTGCTGCTGGCGCATCCGGCGGTGGCCGAGGCGGTGGCATTTGGCGTGCCGCACAAGACGTGGGGCGAAGAGGTTTCCGCGGCGGTGGTGCTGGGTTCCACGGCCACGGAGGCGGAAATCATCGCCTATTGCAAGGAGCGGCTGGCCGACTATAAGATGCCGAAGACGCTCCATGTGTTGAAGGCGATTCCCCGCACGGCGACAGGGAAGATTCAGAGGCGCAACGTCGCGGCTACGCTGGCAGCGGAAACCAGATGAGATTTGCCGTCATTGGGGCGGGCGCGATCGGCGCCTATATCGGCGCCCGAATGGCGCGCGCAGGCGCCGAGGTGACGCTGTTCGCGCGCGGGCCGCACCTGAAGGCGATGCAGGAACGCGGCGTTGAGGTGCTGAACGACGAGGGCGAATTCATGGCTCATCCGCGGGCGGTGGGGAGCCTCGAAGAGATTGGCGGCTGCGACGTGGTGCTACTGGGCGTGAAGGCTCATGCATTGCCCGCGCTAGCACCGCGGTTGAAGCCGTTGCTGAGCGAGGAGACCACGGTGGTGAGCACGCAGAACGGGGTGCCATGGTGGTTCTTCCAGGGCTTCGGCGGAGCGATGGACGGGACGCATCTGGAATCGGTGGACCCGGGCGGGGGGATTGCCGCTTCGATTCCCGCAACGAGTGTTGTGGGTTCGATTGTCTATTTTTCGACCGAAGTGACGCGGCCTGGGGTGATTCAGCACGTGGAAGGGAACCGCATTTCGCTCGGCGAGCCGGACGGGTCGCGTTCCGAGCGCAGCCGTGCAATCTCGCAGGCTCTCATTGCCGCTGGTTTGCGATGTCCGATTACAACACGTATCCGGCATGAGATCTGGGTGAAGATTCTGGGCAACGCCTCGTTCAATCCGCTTTCGGCGCTGACAGGGGCGACGCTGGTACGTATGTGCGGGGACCGGGAAGTGCGGGCGGTGGTGGCGGCGATGATGCAGGAGGCCGAGCGCGTAGCGGCGAAGCTGGGCATTGAGCTGCCGGTATCGATTGAGCAGCGCATCGCGGGCGCAGAGAAGGTGGGCGAACACAAGACGTCGATGCTTCAGGATCTGGAAGCGGGCAGGCCGCTCGAGTTGGAGGCGGTTGCCGGCGCGCTGCTTGAGATCGGCGAGAAGATGGCTATCCCGATGCCGCACACACGAGCCGTCTATGCTTCGACGAAACTGATGGCCGCCGTTCGAAAGGAGTCCCGGGGATGAATCGATGGATCCAGTTGGCCGCCGCGGTGATGGCGATGATCATGATCTCGAACTTGCAGTACGCCTGGACGCTGTTTGTCAGGCCGCTGCAGGAAGCGACCGGCTGGAAACTTTCCGACATTCAATGGGGCTTCACGCTGTTCATCATTTTCGAGACATGGATCATGCCGATTGAAGGCTGGATGATCGACCGCATGGGACCCCGCGTGTTCCTGAGCATTGCGGGGGTGCTGTGTGGAATCGGATGGACGGCGCTGGGGACGATCGAGACGCTGACGCAGCTGTACGTTTATTACGCGATCGCCGGCGTGGGAGCGGCGTTTGTCTATAGTGGCGCGATCGCAACGGCGCTGAAATGGTTTCCCGATAAGCGCGGTCTGGCTTCCGGGCTGATTACGGCGGGGTTCGGGTCAGGGTCGGCGTTGTTCATTCCACTGATCGCGTGGTTGATCGAGAATGAGTCCTACCGGACTGCTTTTTATTACACAGGCATCGTACAGGGCTTGATCATCCTACTGGCGGCGCAGTGGCTGAAGAACCCGCCGGCGGACTGGATGGCGGGCAGAAGCGGCGCTTCTTCGCTATCGGCGGCTGTGCGCCGTAATTCGCAACAGATGACGACGCCGGAGATGCTGCGGACGCCTCATTTCTATTGGCTGTACGCGATGTTCGTGATGATGGCGACCGGCGGGCTGCTGGTTACGGCGCACGCCGGACCGCTGGCGAAGGAGTGGGGATTCAGCCTGACGGTACTGACAGCGGCGCTGGCGCTGGACCGGCTCTCTAACGGAGGCGGACGCATCTTCTGGGGCTGGGTGTCGGACCGCATTGGGCGCGAGAAGACGATGGCGATCGCGTTTATCGCGCAGGCGGGCTCGCTTCTGTTTCTGCTGGAGGTGGGCCGGCTATCGGGTGTGTTGTTCGCGGCAGGCCTGGTGTTGACTTACTTTACCTGGGGTCCGATCTTCGCGCTGTTTCCCTCGATCACCGGCGATTACTTCGGCTCACGGAACGCGACCTCGAACTACAGCTTCATGTACAGCGCCAAGGGTGTGGCGTCGATTATCGGCGGCGGGCTGGCTGCGATGCTGGCCGAACGGTTCGGCGGCTGGTCCGCGGCGTTGTATGGAAGCGCCGCACTGGCGCTGGTTGCGGGTTTGATGGCGCTGGCGTTGCGCGCCGCGCCGCTGCCGGGCAAGACGGAGAAGGAGCCTGTAGCCACCGCGCAGACGGCGTAGTAATCCGCGTTCGGCAGGGCGCCGGCAACCGCACTGAACTAAAGAACCACCGCGTGAATTTCACCGGGGCCATGGACGCCGCGGACGAGGATCTGTTCGATGTCGGCGGTGCGGCTGGGGCCGGTGATGAGGACCATCGAACTCGAGCGGTTTGAGGGGATGGGTTCGCGGGTGAGCAACTCGTCGAGGCCGGTGAGAAAGCGCTCGCGGCGTACGACGGCTATGTGGGCGGGCGGGAGAAGCGAGATCATGCGGGCCTCTTCGGTGGAGCTGAACATGACCAAAGTACCCGTGTCGGCGAGCACGTAATCGGCGCTTGTGATGCCGGCGCCGGCGGTGGAGCATGCTTCGCGCAGGTCCAGCCGGTCGGCGAGTCCGCTTTGCACCTTAGGGAGCGTGGTGATGCCGATTTCGGTCAGCAGCGGAGCGTTGGAGGCGATGGCGGTGCGTCCGGCAAGGATAGATTCCACCGTTGCGCGCGCCTCGGCGAGGGAAGCGGCGCGATAGGTCTTGCCGTTGAGCGCCTCGAAGGCTTCACAGAACTGATCGATGCGCGCTTCGATGAAGACTTCCGGGATCTCGATGCCCGCCTCCGGCACGGGTTCGAGCGCTTGGCCGGCGCTACGGCCGAGCGCCGTGCGGACTTTATGCAGGACGTGGTCGCGGGACATCAGCTTCGCCTCCTGCGCGCGCGCCACAACTGGCGGAAGCTCCGCTCGGCCGGTGGCGGCAGGTCGCGCTGGCTGAGCCAGCGTGCGATCGGACCGACGTGGAGTGGACGGGGTAGCGATCGGATCCAGCGGCCACCGCCGTCAGAGATGAGGGCCGGCGCGGCCATGCCGGCGATCTCGAAAAGCTTCGGGTGGCGCATGAGGAAGGCCCAAGCACGGAATGCGAGCCGTTCCAGGCCGCCGCCGCCTTCACGCTTTTTTGCCTTCGTGACGTCCTCGCGCAGGGCGAGCAGGATCTTGGGGATCTCGATCTTGACAGGACAGACCTCGCCGCAGGCGCCGCATAGGCTGGAGGCGTAGGGCAGCCATGGATCTTCGGTGACGCCGTGAAACTGCGGCGAGATGATGGCGCCGATGGGGCCCGAGTAGACCCACGGGTAATTATGACCGCCGATTTTACGATAAACGGGGCAGTGGTTGAGGCAAGCACCGCAGCGGATGCAGTAAAGCGACTGGCGCTTGTCGCGGTCGGCAAGGACGCGAGTGCGGCCGTTGTCGACTAGAACCAAGTAGAACTGCTCCGGCCCGTCGATTTCACCGGCCCGTCGCGGCCCGGATAGGAACGAGGTGTAGACGGTGAGCGGCTGGCCAGTGGCGCTTCGGCCGAGTACTTTGAGGAATGTGGCCAAGTCCTGGGCACGGGGGATCAGCTTCTCCATACCGGCGACGGCGATTTGAATGCGCGGCGCGGAACTGGACAGGCGCGCGTTGCCTTCGTTTTCGACAATGACGACGGCGCCGGAATCGGCGATGAGGAAATTGGCTCCGGTGATGCCGATGTCGGCGGAGAGGAACTTCTCACGCAGCCTGGCGCGGGCGATCATGGTCTGCTTTTCGATGACCACTTCGCGCTCGACGCCGAGCTTTTCGGTGAACAGATCGGCCACTTCGTAGCGGGTTTTGTGAAGGGCGGGAGCGACGATGTGGTAGGGGCGCTCGCGGGCAAGCTGGATGATGTACTCGCCGAGATCGGTTTCGACCACTTCCAGCTGGTGATTCTCCAGACGCTCGTTCAAGTCGATCTCCTCGGTGGTCATCGACTTGGACTTCACAATGCGAAAAGCGTTGTTTTCCTTGGCGAGGTTAAGGATGAAGTCGGCTGCTTCGGTGGCGTCCCGCGCCCAAACCAGCTTGCCGCCGTTGCGAGTGAGATTCTGCTCGAGCTGCTCCAGATAATGATCCAGATTCTCGATCGTGTGCCGTTTGATACGGTTGGCCTGCTCGCGCCAGGTTTCGAAATCGGCGGCAAGTGGGGAAGCAAGCGCCTTACGCCGCTTCTCCATGAGCCGGCCGGTGGATTCATAGATCGCCAGCTGGAGGCCGGAATTGGAGAGCGTTTTGTTGATCTTTTCGGCGGGAAGCGGATTCATGGTTCAGCGGGAGGCGAGCACTTCGGCCAGATGAATGGTGCGCACGGGGGAGTCGGCTCTGGATAGCGCTCCCTGGATCTGCATCAAACAGGAGGAATCAAGGGAGACGACATATTCGGCGCCGGTACGGTAGATGGAGTCGAGCTTGGCGCGCGCCATGCCGCCGCTGACTTCATCGAACTTGACCGAGAAGGTGCCGCCGAAACCGCAGCACTCCTCGCAGGCATCCATCTCCTTGAGGGTGAGGCCGCGGACATGGTTCAGAAGCGAGCGGGGCCCTGACTTGACCTTGAGCTCGCGCAGCGCGTGGCAGGAGTCATGATAGGTGACAGTATGCTCAAAGCGGGCGCCGACATCGCCGGCGCGCGCCACATCGGTGAGAAAGCGGGAAAACTCCCAGACTCGGCCTTCCATGGCATGCGCGCGTTGCGCCATCGCGGCGTCTTCGGCGAAGATTTCGGCGAAGTGATGGGTGATCATCGAAGTGCAGGAGCCGGAGGGAACGACGACGCAATCGGCGCCATCAAAAACATCCAGAAAATGCCGTGCGACCTGGCGCGCCTCGTCCCAGTATCCGGAATTAAAGGCGGGCTGGCCGCAGCAGGTCTGGGCCTCGGGAAAATCCACTTCATAGCCCAACCGCTCCAGCACGTCGGCCATCGCGATGCCGACTTTGGGGAAGACTTGATCTACAATGCAGCTGACAAACAGCGAGACACGCCTGGTCATGAACCAGAGATTGTAGCACTGCGGCCGCGGTGCGCAGTGAAACGCGGAGTTATTCGATAGTCACTTTCACAGGCTGCACGAGCAGTTTGGGGGCGCTGCCCGTTGTGAGGATCATCAGGCTGAAGCGGCCCTCCTTCACATCGGCGGGAGCCTTGAATTTGATGGCCTTGCCGGTCTGCAGCATGATCTGTACTTCGATATCCAGCTTGCCGTCGGTGAGATAAAGCTTGGCTACGTTGGCCTTCTCCAGGTGTTCGCCTTCGGCGGTAAACTCGGCACCGGCCTTGCCTGTATCCGGCGTAACTGTGTTGAACCTCGGCATCGCCTGCATCGCGGCCAAAGTGGCGCACAGCCCGAAGAAGATCAGGAACGGGAGAAAGCGGAAAGACAAAGTACGTCGCATCAGGCACCTCCTCGGTCTTTCAATCTAGCCTCATGCTATGCCCGGAAGCCAAAAAAGGCAAGTGGAGTCCGCCATTTAGAACCGCAGCCGGGTGCCGCGAAGGGTGGCTTTGCTATCCTGAGATCTTTCCATGGCAAAAGTATTTCCCTTTCGCGCATACCGATACGCGCCGGAGGCCGGTCCGCTGGACCATCTGGCTACGCAGCCTTACGACAAGATCACGCCGGCCATGCAGGACCGGTACCTGAGTTTGAGCAAGTACAACTTGGTTCGTATCATTTTGGGCAAGCGTGCCGTTTCCGACAGCGACACCGACAATGTGTACACGCGCGCGGCGGCGCATTTAAAGGATTGGATTGGTTCCGGGATCTTGAAGCAGGACGCCGAGCCAGGCTTCTACGCTTACTACCAGGAGTTCGAGGATCCCGACACCGGGGAGAGGTGTACGAGGAAAGGCTTCATCGGCGCCTGCCAGGTGGAGGAGTATTCGGCGGGGGTCGTGCACCGGCACGAGCAGACGCTGTCGGGGCCGAAGAAGGACCGGCTGGAGCTTCTCCGCCACACCGAGGCGCACTTTGGCCAGATCTTCATGCTGTATCCTGACCCGGCGGGGGCGGTGGACCGGATTCTGGATGAGGCGGCCTCGCACAAGCCGGACGGGGAGGCGACGGACGATTACAAGGTGGTGCACCGGTTGTGGAGAATCTCCGATCCGGGCCAGGTGGCGCGCATCCAGGAGTTGATGGAGGACAAGAAGCTGGTGATCGCCGACGGGCATCACCGTTATGAAACGGCGCTTGCCTACAGCAGGGAGAATCCGAAGCGGGATGCCCAGCGCGTGATGATGACGTTCGTGAATATGAACGCGCCCGGGCTGCGCATTCTGGCGACACACCGGCTGGTGAACAGTCTGGAGGGCTTCGACGGCGGGCAATTGGTGGAGAAGCTGAAGGGGCTGGGCACGGTGACGAGTTTCGAGTCGGCGGAGGAGTTTAAGGCGGCATTCTCCAAGCCGGCGCCGGAGAAGATCCGGATTGGGGTGACGCTGGCGGGCGACAAGAGAGTGCATCAGCTCGAGGTTCCGCGCAAAGGCGCCCTGGACGTGAATTTTCTCCACCAGCTGGTTCTTGACGGGATTCTCGGCATTGGCGAAGAGGCGGTGCGGGAACAGAAGTACCTGAGCTACTTCCGGGGTTTGGATGCGGCGCTGGATGCAGTGTCCAAGGGGGAGGCGCAGGTTGGCTTTCTTCTGGAAGCGACGACGGTGGAGCAGGTTGGCAAGGTGAGCTTTGGTGGTGCGGTGATGCCTCAAAAATCGACCGATTTCTATCCGAAGCTACTGAGCGGGATGACGGTTTATAAACTGGAAAGCTAGCGGGGCGGGTCTGGCACGACCCAGAAGTAGACTGGGTGGTTGTGGGTGGTTACGACTTCGAGCGGCTTCCAGTCGCCCATGCCGTTGAACTGATAGGCCACCACGCGCGAGCCAGGTTTGAGTTCGTTCAGCAGGCGCGGTTTCAGGCGCTCGTTCATCCTGGTGAAAAGGTACAAAGTGACGACTGTGGCGCGCGAAAAGTCGGCCTTGAACAGATCCTGCTCTATGAACTCAACGCGGCTTTCCACGCGGGCATCCTTGGCGGCGGCGCGGGCTTCGGCGACCAGTTCGGGCTCTATCTCAATCCCCACGCCGCGTGCTCCAAAGTTTTTGGCTGCCGCGATGACGATGCGGCCGTCGCCGCAACCGAGATCGTAGACGATGTCATTGGGGCCGACGCGCGTCAGGCGAAGCATGGTGTCGATGACCTCGTCTGGGGTTGGGACCCAGGGAGCTTCGCCGCGGGTTTCCAGGTACTGCGGAAAGACGGGGAGAGCCGGCCAGAACAGTTGGAGGAGCTTGCGCCGATGCATGGATGACCCCATTTCTAAAGTAGAGCCGTGGCCGCCTTCGCGAAAGCTACGGCGGGCAGCCTTCTCCATGTTTCCGGCTTGCCAGCCGGAGCCTCGGCGAAGGCTGGTAGGGACGGCAGGACTCGAACCTGCGACCCTCTGCTTAGAAGGCAGATGCTCTATCCAGCTGAGCTACGTCCCCACGGTGCGTACTCCTTTGAGTGTACTTCACGGGGACGGAGTAAATGTGCCGAAGCGCGGGCCCCGCTGGGGAAACAGGGGTTGGAGGCAATTGCAAACGTAAGAGATCAGAAGTCTTTGAAATCGTCATCCAGGGGAATGGAGTCCTGAGCCGTATTGAAGGAGACTCTGGCCATGGACGGTGCGGGCTTGCGGGTCACAGGAGGTTTGGTGGGGCCGAGAGCCGAGTGAAGCGTGGCGAGCGAGGAGGTCATGGGCGGAGCCGGTCGGCGCTTTGGGTGAGAGTCGTTGACGGAGCGTCCGCCATCGACCATGACGCGTAGCTTGGCGACGATAGTCCGCAGGGCGCCGGCCTGGGCACTGAGTTCGTGGCTGGCGGAGGCGCTTTCTTCGGCGCTGGCGGCGTTGTTGTGCGTGACCTGCTCCATTTGGAGGATGGCTTGCGAGATCTGATCGATGCCGCGGGCCTGTTCCTGGCTGGAGAGGTTGACTTCATCGACCAGCTTCTTGACGTTGGTGGCCGAGTCGGTGATCTCCTGGATGGAGCTGTTGACCTCATGCAACTTGCGGCTACCTTCGCCGGACTTGGCGATGGATTCCTCGATCATGCTGGCCGTGTCCTTGGCGGCCTGCGCGGAGCGCTGGGCGAGGTTGCGAACCTCACCGGCGACGACAGCAAAGCCCATGCCGGCCTCACCGGCGCGGGCGGCTTCCACTGCGGCGTTTAGGGCGAGGATGTTGGTCTGGAAAGCAATCTCGTCGATCACCTTGATGATGTGACTGATCTTGTCGGAAGCGGCGGTGATCTCACTCATCGCGGTGACCATCTCGCCGAGGGTCCTGTTGGCGGTTCCGACGCACTTGTCGACCTGGTTCATGTTGAACGCGGCCGATTTCGCGTTGTCGGAGTTGCGTTGCGTCATCGAGGTGACCTCCTGGCAGGAAGTCGAGGTTTGTTCCAGGGACGCCGCCTGTTGGCTTGCTCCCTGCGCCAGTGACTGGCCGGATTCGGAAACCGCTGAAGCCGCCGAGGAGACCTGGTCGGCGCTGGAGTTGAGCTCCGCCACCACCGCGCGCAGTGATCTGTTGGTGCTGCGAATCAGGAAGAAGGCAGCCGCGGAGCCGCCCAACAGGGAAAAGGAGAGGCAGACCAGTGCCAGCGCCTGGGAGAGATTGCTGGATGCGGCCACTCTCTGCGCGGCATCCTGTCCATCATTCTTCAGGGCAACCACCGACTCGTAGCCCTGCTTGGACAGCAGGGTGAAAACCGGATACACACTCTTTTTGTAGGCATCTAATGCCTTCTTATTCTGGCCCTTACGGCTGTATTCCTGCACGCCTTCCCAGGCCGTTAAGAACTTATGAAACGAGTCTCTGATTTCCCCCACCAGTCGCCGTTCGGCGTCTTTTGACGCGACTTTCTCGAACGCATCCAGATCTTCCTTGATGCGTTGTTTCACCCCGGCCATATCATTCTCTACGGCTTTGATCTCGTTCAGGTTGACGAGGGTTATGTGCTTCCACATGTCTTTATGGAGATCACTGATGTCATTGATTATGGAGCCCATGTAGTGCATGCCTGGCAGTGACTTTTGGTCGAGTATGACGACGTCTTTTTTGACGGTCAATGCGCTATAAAGAGCAGCGCCACCCTGCACAACGCCAAGGGCGATCAGGCCCGCGCAAACGGCGGCGATCTTCCTTCCCACTGTCATGACTTTTCTTTCGCCTCCATTGAAATCGAGTTCTTGTTCGCCGCGGCACGGCGGGGCCGACTCACGTGGCGCCGCCGGGGTCGGCGCCCGTGTTGCGCGCGTGACCACCGGTAATTGGCCGATTGATCGGCTCCCTCAAGATGACCATATCGGAAGGAGGGAGTTTGTATGAGGGAAAGTTGTTGGGTTGTAGGGAAAGAACCTGGGAAAGTGAACGCGGCGGCCGGGAGGAAGCAAGCGCGGGCGGCCGGCAGCCATGGGTTCCAGTTCCTGGGCCATGGCGGGATCGTGGACAGACACAGCAGAGCGATGGCGACAAGTCATGCAGATGCAATCCACACTGTACTTGTCTTTTCGGATGGAGGCGTTGGGGTTTTAGCCTACTGGGAGGCGCTTTGCGGCAGATTGGGGCGGAGCTTTTCGAAGTCAGCCGCGGAGATGACGTAGTACCAGTCGGCGAACTTGTTGTGTAAAGCGGATGCTTGCGCTTCGGTTTCGGGAGAGCGGCTGCCGACGGTGACAAACAGATAGCGGTTGGCGCTGGGTTTGCCGGTGGAGGAGGTGTCGCCGACGACTTCGCCGAAGCGCAATTGATATACGAGACCCTTGGAGGTCTCGACAACCAGTTCGCCGTACTTGGCCATGAGGCGGCCGTCGGGAGTGATAAAGAAGCCGCGCTGGCGGAGGCTCATGACGTTGTCGAGCGTCATGGAGAGCTGCTTGGTGCGAAGCTGCTGCGCAAGCGATGGAGGTTTGGGGCGCGCGCCGATGACGCGGAGCGAGCTGAGGGCGGCGGCCATCGAGCGGGCTTGCGCGTTCCAGTTCTCCTTGTCCTTCACCATGACGGTGCGCTGGAGGTTCATCAGGCGGCCGAACTGCTCATCGATGGAGTAGCTGGTGAGGGTCATCTTCTCGATGTCGGCGGGGGAGACGCGGAGGAGATCCGACTCGACCCAGTCTTCAAAGCGGGCGGAGGGGTCGGCGTCGGTCTTGGCGGCGTAGGTGCGCTTGGCGCCGGGGGTGCGGACGTAGCGGTAACCCTGGCGGTCCTTGAGCGTGGAGCCGAGGATGAGATCGGCGAGGACGGCTCCCTGGGCGTCGCGCAGGGTGACGCGCTTTCCGCGGCCAGCGAGGGAGGGGTTGCGGGTGTCGAGCGGGTCGATGACGCCGAACTTGGCCTGATCCTCGACACGGTCGCTGACGACGATTTCGCGCTTGAGGTCGAGCAGGGAGGATGCGGTCTTGGCGAGGCGGTCCTTGGCTTCGGCGGGATAGTCGTTGTGTGAGGTGAGCACCCAGCGGTTGCGGCCGAACTCGACTTTGAGGGGCCGCGCGGTGGCCTCGGCCTCTTCGTAATCGACCACTTCAATGGCCTTGACGGCCATGACGTCGCGGAAATTGGGGAAGAAGATCTCGCCCTGGTCGGAGAAGATCTGCTCTTCATAGGCGACGGGCTGGATCCAGGCGGCCGTAGCCACCATGGCGATGGCCGCGACAACGAAAGCGGAGGTGCGGAGGAGTTGGTTGTTCATGCGGCTTTCTTCTCCAGCAGACGTTCGGTGGAGATGCGGGAGCGCTCGCGGGCCAGCTTGCGGAGGCTCATGAGCACGAACAGGACGAAGGCCGGAATGGGCGGCAGCGAGACGGCGAGCAGCTTGATGGTGTTCTGGATGCGGCGGACGGAGGATTCCATGGCGGCGCGGGCGTTCTCGATCTGGCGCTGGCGCTCTTCTTCAATATTGGTGCGGGCGACTTGCAGGCGGCGGTTCTCGGCGGTTTGGAGATTGTTGATCATGATCTCCTTGGCCTGTTCGTCGAGATCCTGACGTGCGCGGACTTGTGCGACGGCAGTGTCGAGGCGCGCCTGGGCTTCGCGGAGGCGGCGCTCGGCAGTGGCGGCGGCGGTAGTTGCTTCCTGTTCGCGCTTTTCTTCGTAAACGCGGGTACGGGCCTCGACGGCTTCCAGCGTACGGTGCCTCGGGCGGCGCTTGCGCAGCGCGATGAAGCTGCGCTCGCCCGCGAGCTCGTCAATGGCGTTGAGGACGAAGGTGACGTTGTCGAGGTTGAGGTTCTCGACACCGCGCTTGCGGAGCGTGAAGAACTCCTCGCCCATGATGTCGGCGTCGGCAGCGACAATGGCCTTGCCGATGCGCGCGGCAAGCGTGTAGGTCTGGTTGGTGGAGTTGTGCGGCACACCCTGGACCATGGCGGTGCCGAAGATGGAGCGCTGAACAAGCTGGTCCCAGCGCATGAGGCCGGCCGCTTTGCCGGTGGTGAGCAGCGGGGTGAACTTGGCGCCGCCTCGAGGTTTGAGGTGGCCGGGGTAGAGGAGGACGACCTCCTGCAGTCCGGAGGTGATCTCTTCCTTGGTCTGGAAGCCCTCCTTGGCGACGAAGACGATCTCCGGGGGCAGGTTGCGGAGCTCGGGGTGAGGATTGTAAGTGTCCCAGGCGACGCGGCGCGGGTCCCACTCCACACCAAGTGCGGCCTGTAGGGGGCGGGTGTCGGTGGCCTGGGACGAGGGGGGCTGCGGAGCGCCGAAGAAGGGGTTTGCCGGCTCCGGTTCGGAGGCTTGCGGGCTGAGATTGAGGTTGAAGGCAGGGAGCGGATCAAATAGAACAAAAACGGGTTTTTCTGTTTTGACGTAATCGGTAAGGCGCTGGAGTTGCGGGGCGGTGAGTGTGTGGGGGAGGGCGGCGAGCAAGACGTCGAGGTCTTCCGGATAATCGGAGTCCGGGGTCACCTGGACGACTTCGTATTGCTTTTTCAGTTCGGCGACGATGGACCAATCGTTCGACTGTTGGCGGGACTGAAAGTCGAAACCGCCGAACAGGCGGGCGCCGGTTTGCAGGATGCCGACCTTTTTGCGGGAGGCGCGGGAGACAACGCGGACACTGCGCATGAGTTCGTATTCCACGGGGAGGCCACGCTCGAAGAAGGGGATGACAAACTCCTCGCCGGCCGAGGTGAAGACCAACCCGAGGAAGATCTCGTTGACGACGGAGGCGGATTCCTCCGTGGCGGGGACGCGGAACGGGTTGATGCCGTAACGTTCACGGGCTTCGCGGGCTTCGTCGGAATACTTCAAGGTTTCCACGATGCGGACGTTGACGCGTTCGCGTCCAAGGGCGGAGAATTCGCGGAGGAAATTGACGATGTTGCCGCGGACTTGCAGGTAGCTGCGGGGCACTTCGGGGCTGAGGTAGGCCTGGACGAAGACGGGGCGGTTGGGGTCGAGTGAGCGGATCAGGGCCTGGGTTTGTTCGGAAAGCGAGTGGACCTGTTCGGTAGTAACGTCGAGGCGTGCGCCGATGCGGGAGGCGATGAGCGTTGCGGCTCCGGCGATGGCGAGCAGGGCAAGGGTGCGGGTGAAGAAATGCAGGCCGAGTTTGGGAGAGCCGGGACGTACAGGCCAGCGGCGGCGTCCGACTAAAGCGATGTTGAGATAGAGCACGGCGGCGCCGAGCGCGAGGAAATAGATCAGGGCGGAGGTGGAGACGATGCCGGTGGAGAGTTCGCGGAACTGCTCGACGGCGGAAAGGCGTTCGGCGAGGCGCTGCAAGCCGCCGGAGAGGATGGCTCCGGAGTTGCGGAGGAAGACGGGGACCGAGCAGAGTAGCGAGCCGAAGATGAAGGCGACGGTGAGATTGTCGGTGAGTTGCGAGGCGAGCAGGCCGAGGGGAAGCAGCGCCGCGCCGAGCAGCCAGTAGCCTAGATAGGTTGCCCCGAGCATGCCGATGTCGGGGCTGCCGAGCCAGAACAGCACGACAACATGGCTTAAGGAGAAGATGAGGGCGACAGTGTAAATGCCAAGAGCCGCAAGGTACTTGCCGATCAGGATGGAGGCATCCCCAGCGGGGAGGGTAAGGATCAGCTCTTCGGTTCCCTGCTTGCGCTCCTCTGCCCAGAGGCCCATGGTGATGGAAGGAATGAGGAAGACGAGCAGGTAGGGGAACCAGGCGTTGAGCTGGTCGAGATTGGCGAGGTTATTGAGGAAGAAGCGATCCTGCCAGAAGGCGGCGACGGCGCTTAAAAAGACAAAAAGGGTGATGAAGACATAGCCGGTGGGAGAGCCGAAGTAGGAGAAGAACTCGCGGCGGAAAACAGCGGCGATTACGCGTCGGCGGCTTCGCATGCGGGGTCTCCTTGGTTAGGTTCGGTTTCCGGCTCCGGGCGATGGCCCGTGAGGGCGTAAAAGGCTTCATCCATGCTGGGGCCGTGGGCAGCCATCTCGGTGGGAGTGCCGTCGAAGACGACGCGTCCGTTGTGAATCAGGATGACGTGGCTGGCGACGGCTTCCACTTCCTGGAGGATGTGGGTGGACAGGAGAATGGTCTTGGTTTCACCGAGCTGGCGGATGAGTTGGCGTACTTCGCGGATCTGGTTGGGGTCGAGGCCCGTGGTTGGCTCATCCATAATAAGGACGTCGGGTTCGTGGAGCAGGACCTGGGCCATGCCAACGCGTTGGCGGTAGCCTTTTGAGAGCTTTGAAATGCTTTTCTCAAGCACTTCCTGAAGGGCGCATTGTTCCACTACGTCATCGATACGCCCACGGAGGTAGCTGGAATCGAGGCCGCGGGCTTCGCCGAAGAATCGGAGGAGGCTGAGCGGGGTCATGTCGGAGTAGAGGGGGCCGTTTTCCGGAAGGTAGCCGAGGCGGGCGGCGGACGGGAGGCGCTGGGTGAAGACGTCGAAGCCGGCGATGCGGGCGGTACCCTGGCTGGGGGAGAGGTAGCCGGTGAGCAGCTTCATGGTGGTGGATTTGCCGGCGCCGTTCGGGCCGAGAAAGGCGCAGACCTGGCCTCTGGGGACGGAGAAGGTGACGTCGCGGGTAGCGGCGAAGTCTCCGTAGAACTTGCTGAGGCCAATGGCCTCAATCATGGGGATTTGGTCCATTTGGGTTTGTTTTGTAAAAAGGCCGCCGGGCGGCCGGGCTCGGGCCACGAAGGCCCGTAAAACAGAGATTATACAATGACGGCGGGTCCAACCTTATGAAATTGGACGGGCGGGAGGGGAGTTCGTTTCGCAGAAGTGGGGTCGTCGAAGTGTCGAAAAGTGTCGAATCGTTTGAGTTACGGAGTCAGGTCGCGCCAATCGATGGGGTGGGAGAAGCCAGAAGAGCGGCGGAGGAAATCGGCGCGGCGCTGGATGGTTTTGGCTTCCTTGGAGCGTTTGAGTTTCTTCAGCAGAGAGGCATAACCGGAAAGGATAGGGAGGAGGGAGGAATTGTCCGGCCCGAGAGCATGTTCAGTGATCGCGATGGATCGGGTGTAGAGAGATTCGGCAGCCGGGTAGCGGCCGCTGTCCAGGTAGAGGTCGGCGAGAGCGGAGTGGAAGACACTCATCAGGGGGTTTTGCGGGCCGAGGGCGGGTTCGGCGAGAGGGATGGCTTTTTCGAGCAATTCCGCGGCGGTTTCCAGGTGACGGCGTGCGTGCATGATGCGGCCGAGGTAGAAGTAGCTGAAAGCAGTTTCAGCGTGGGTGGCGCCGAGCGATTTTTCCCTGATGTCGAGGGCGCGGCGGTGGAGTTCCTCCGATTCCGAGAGACGGTTCTCAAGGCGGCGTAGCTCGGCGAGGTTGGCGAGGGCCTTGGCGGTGGTGGGGTGGGCGTGACCGTGGAGTTCAATGCGGATGCTGAGGCTTTTCTGGAGGAGGGGCTCGGCCTTTTCGAAGCGGCCGAGGTGGACGTAGAGCGTGGCGAGATTGTTCAGAGGAGCAAGGGTTCCCTGATCCGCGGCGGGCTGTTTTTCCCAGAGGGCGAGCGATTGTTTGTAGCAGCGCTCGGCCTTGAAGGAGTTGTCGAGGTCCTGGTGAAGCGTGCCGAGGTTGTTGAGCACGACGGCCCGCGCGGCGGGTTCTGTAGTCTGGTGGAGGGCGGACTCGAGAATCTGAACGGCTTCTTTGTATAGGCCCTGAGCCTGACGTTGATTGGCGTTGCGAACCAGATGCTCCCAACCGGCAGCAGTGGCCGGGTAGGTATACAGCAAACAGGCCGTCGCGGCGATGCGGATGAGATTCCTGGTCACGTTGTCCTCCGAGCCCAGGATGGAGGGCTGGTGAGAAAAGCCGTCGAGTTGAAATCCGCACGTGGTTGAAAGGAGTAGGATTATTTTGTTGGAATGATTGGGACCGTTGGTCACGCAGTTCGTTCCGCAATTTCAGCGGGAGGGTAGAAAAGTGTCGAAAAGCGTCGCACTCTGTCGAATGAGCCGGAGGAGATTTGCGAAGCATGCCGTGGCGGCGGGGCTATCCGTGGCGATGGCGAAGGCGCAAAGGGGGCCGGCACGGGTCTTAGTGGACGGACGGCGCACGAAGGCGGAACTGGACCGGCGGCTGCTGGGGTCGTTCCTTGAGCATCTGGGGCGTGCGGTGTATCAGGGGGTGTATGAGCCGGGTTCGGCGCTGGCCGATGAGAAGGGGTTCCGGAAGGATGTGCTGGCGGAGATGCGGGAATTGAAGGTGCCGGTGATCCGGTATCCGGGCGGGAACTTCGTGTCGGGCTACAACTGGCTGGACGGCGTGGGACCGAGCAAGCATCGGCCGCGGGTATTGGAGCGGGCGTGGAATTCGATCGAGACGAATCAGTTCGGGACGAATGAGTTTGTCGAATGGTGCCGCGCGGTGGGGACAGAGCCGCTGCTGGCCACCAACCTGGGCACAGGCACGCCGGAGTCATCGGCGGCGCTGGTGGAGTATTGCAACATCGAGAAGGGAACAAAGTGGAGCGACCTGCGGCAGTCGCATGGATACGCGGCGCCACATCGCGTGAAGACGTGGTGTTTGGGCAATGAGATGGACGGGCGGTGGCAGATCGGGCATATGACGGCGGTGGAGTACGGGCGGAAGGCGGCCGATGCGGCGCGGCAGATGCGGACGGTGGACCGTGGATTGGAGCTGATCGCGTGCGGATCGTCGAGTCCGGGGATGGTGACGTATCTGGAGTGGGACCGGCAGGTGCTGGAGGAGTGCTACAACGAAGTGGACGCGATTTCGCTGCACCGCTACTATTCGAATTCCGACGGCAATGCGAGCCGGTATCTGAGCTTGAACCTGGAACTGGAGCGGCAGATCCAGGAAATCATCGCCGTGTGCGATTACGTGCGGGGGCGGGTGCGTTCCTCGAAGAGGCTGTGGCTGAGTTTTGATGAATGGAACGTGTGGTACCGGGCACGAGGTGGAGACGGGAAGCGGCAGGAGGCGCCGCGGCTGCTGGAGGAGGTTTACAACCTGGAGGACGCGCTGCTAGTGGGCGGAACGCTGAACGCGCTGCTGCGGCAGGCGGAGCGGGTTCGCGTGGCGTGTCTGGCACAGATCGTGAACGTGATCGCCCCGCTCATGACGAGTTCGACGCAAGTTCTGCGGCAGAGCATTTACTATCCGTATGCTTGGGCGCTGAAGTATGCGAAAGGCCGAGTGCTGGACTTAGGCGTGGAGTCGGAGACTTACACGCTGCCGCGTGCAGGCGGTGGGCCGGGAGGGCAGGGCCGTGCTCCGGAGCCGGTGCCGTATATGGATGTGGCGGCGACGATGGATGCCGGTGAGTGCTGCGTGTTTGTGCTCAACCGGGATCTGGAGGCGGAGCGGGAGGTGGAGTTGGTGTGGCATGATGCGACGCCGGCGAAGGTGTTGGCGTGCGAGACGCTGACGGGAGCGGATTTGAAGGCGGCGAATTCGTTCGAGCAGCCACGGCGGGTGGTACCGCAGAGGCTCGAGGCGCCGAGGGTAGGGTCGCGGATGACGTGGAAGGTTCCGGCGCGGTCGTACTCGGTGCTGCATGCGGGGTTGGGGTGAGGCCGGTGCGGCAAATACGAGTTTTCGCGCCACAGTTGCAGGTGGGAGGAGAGGGAACGTAGAATATCCATTTTTAGCTGGGAGGGAATCTAAGAACGCATGTCAGACCGAGGGTGGCTGTTTCTGGGAAGCCTGGTGATGATTGTATTTTCGATGGCGGCGGCGGGGTGGCTGGCGGCGACCAGTCAGGCGCTGACGCTGGATGGGCTTTTTCTGATCCACGTGTGCCTGATCGTGGCGGTGGCTTTCGGGCTCTACCTGTGGTTCATGGTGAACCGTGCCAGGGAAGAGCTGGAGAAAGAGGCGGGCGCGAAAAAGTAGGCTTCAGGATTTCTGGCGGCTGTTCGAAATGAACAGCGACTTGAGCAGTCAAAAGCCGCTGACGCTTTCGGCGAGCAGGATTGCCCCGCCGAGGCAATAGAGGAGGAAATCCGTGGTGGAGGCGGCGCGGAACACACCGGCGACGATGACGGAGAGGCCGGCCACGGCATAGAGAATGCGGTGGGCGGTGCTCATGTTGGCGGCGAAGTGGATCATGGTCTCGTTCGCAGGAATTCCTCAGGGCTTAGTCCCATCATGCGCAGAATTGCGGGGGCGATGCCACTCTGGGTTTTGATGGGACCGGCACGGTTCTGATCGGGACCGGAGATGACAGCCCAGATTCTGTCGGCGCCTTCGACCTTGGACCCGTGCGAGGACCAGTCTTCGAGTTTGCTGCCGCGGCCATGGTCTGAGGTGATGACGACAGCGGTGTTGTTCCTGTAATTCGGCATGGAATTGAGGGTTTTGAAGAGGCGCTCGAGGGAACGGTCAAAGTAGGCTGTCGACTCCAAAACGCGATCGTAGCGGCGGTTGTGGGCCCAGTCGTCGGTTTCCCCGAAGGCGATGTAGAGAACGCGTGGCTTGACCTTGGTGAGATAGTCCATTGCCATCTCAAAGGCGAAGTAGTCGTAACGGACGGCGTCCCAGGGAGAGAGGATGTCGCGCTGCACGCGGCTGAGCTCGGCGATGCGCGAGGTTTCGGCGCTATTCATATAGCCGGTGTTGATGGTGACCGACCCGGGAGTTTTTTCGACGATCCAGCGGAAGGTGTCCCAGGAGCCGAACATGGCGACCTCCTGGCGGGAAAGCTTGAGTTTGCGGCGGAGGAATTCAAGCAGGGTTTCGGTGGGGTTCTGAATATGATCATTACCCTGGATGACGCCGTCTTGCGCGCGGCCGGTAAGGATTTCCGAGTAGCCCGGATAGGAGACGCGGAAGCCGTTGGTGACGCGCACGTCCTCGTGGACAACGGCGCGGGGGGCAAGAGTAGTCCAGAAGAAGGGCATGAGCGCGGCGCGGCGCTGCTCGGGCGTGTCGCGCCAGAATTTTTCGCGGAGGGCTGTCTTGCCTTCCGTGCCGGCCGATTTCTCATTGGCGAGCAGCGGGTCCATACCGGTGAAGAGTTCCTGCCAGCGGAGACCGTCGGCGGTGACAAGGATGAGATTTTTTGTTTCGGCGAAGGCGGCAAGAGAGAGGGCAAGAGAGAGCAGAATTCGGATGAGCATAATTTACGATACACTTTTGAATCTGCCGGAAAGAAGCTATGTCTACTCCTGAACGCCCACGCCTGACGGTGACACAGTGGCTGATCTGCATTGTCGCCGCCATTGGATTCGCCTTCGACATCTACGAGATTCTGGTGCTGCCGCTGATCATACGGCCGGCGCTGATGGAGATGGCGCAGATCGCGCAGGGGACGCCCGCGTATAACGACTGGGTGAGCCTGCTTTTTTATGTGCCGGCGATGGCCGGCGGTGTGTTCGGGCTGCTGGGCGGGTACTTGACGGACCTGTTCGGGCGGCGGCGGGTGCTGGTGTACAGCATTCTGTTGTATGCGATATCGGCGCTGGCGGCGGGCTATTCGACGTCGCTCGCAATGCTGCTGTTTTTCCGGACGACGACGTTCATCGGGGTGTGCGTGGAGTTTGTGGCGGCGGTGGCGTGGCTGGCGGAGCTGTTCCCGGATCACAAGCAGCGCGAGGCGGTGCTGGGCTACACGCAAGCTTTCTCCTCCATGGGCGGATTGATGGTGACCGCGGCCTATGCGCTTTCGGTGAAGTACGCCGATTCGCTGCCGGCGATTCATGGCGTGCACGAGGCGTGGCGGTACACGCTGATCTCGGGTGTGATTCCGGCGCTGCCGCTGATGATTATACGGCCGTTCCTGCCGGAGTCGCCGGCGTGGGAGGAGAAAAAGAAGGCGGGGACGCTAAAGCGGCCGTCGGTGCTGGAGCTGTTCTCCCCTGAGCTGCGGCGGACGACGATTGTGACGGCGGTGATGTTTGCGTGCAGCTATGGCGCGGCGTTCGGAGCGATTCAACATCTGCCGCGGATCGTGCCCGGGCTTGCGGAGGTGAAGGGTCTGGCGCGGCCGCTGGTGGAGAAGGCGGTTTACAACGTGCAGTTCTTCCAAGAGATCGGCGGACTGGTGGGGCGCGTTTTGCTGGCGTTTCTGGCGGTGCGGATCGTCTCGCGCCGGAAACTGCTGCATGTGTTCCAGGGTCCGGGGCTGATTCTGGTTCCGCTGGTATTCTATTTCGCGGGCGGAATGGGTCTGCGCGTGCTGCAATGGGGAGTTTTTCTTGCGGGGCTGGTGACGGTGGCGCAGTTCAGTTTCTGGGGCAACTACCTGCCGCGGGTGTATCCAATACACTTGCGGGGAACCGGGGAAAGTTTTGCGGCGAACGTGGGAGGGCGGATGGTGGGGACATCGTTCGCAGCGGTGACGGCACAGTTGAGCAACTACACGCCTGGGGCAACGCCGCCGATGAAGCTGGCGTTTGCCGCGGCGATCGTTGCGCTATTTGTGTACGCGGTGGGATTTGGATCGAGCTTCTTGCTGCCGGAACCAAAGGATGAGAAACTGCCAGAATAGGAAAGAGCTTATGCCTAAGAAATACTTCGCAATCGTATCTGTACTGATGATTCTGACCGCCTGCGGCGGAACCAAAACGGAAGAGAAAGCGGCGCCGGTCCCGTCCAAGCCGATCGGCACTGTGATCGAGATCAAGGCGCCGTTGGGGCTTCCGCCGGTGCCGGTTCCAGCCGACAATCCGCCGACCGCGGAAACGATCGCGCTGGGGCGGCGGCTGTATTACGACAAAGGCCTGTCGGTGGACGGGACTATCGCCTGCGCGTCTTGCCATGATCCGGAGAAAGGGTTCTCGGATGCGAGCCCGAACTCGGCGGGGGTAGGCGGCAAGCGGGGCGACCGGAATTCGCCGACGGTGTGGAATTCCGCCTACAACACGCTGCAATTCTGGGACGGCCGCTCGCCGAGCCTGGAAAACCAAGCCGAGGGACCGGTGCAGAATCCGATCGAAATGGCAAACACGCTGGAAGCGGTGGAGAAGAAGCTGTCGGCGGATGCGAGCTACGTGGCGGAGTTCGAGAAGGCGTATGGGCCGGGTCCGATCACCTATGAGAAGGTGGGCAAGGCGATCGCGAGCTTTGAGCGGACGGTGCTGAGCGGGAACTCGGCGTTTGACAAGTACCAGTATGGCGGGGATAAGAAGGCGATGAGCGCATCGGCGATCCGCGGGCTGGAGATTTACCAGAATCCGGCGAAAGGCAATTGCGCGGCCTGCCACACGATTGAGAAGGACCACGCGCTGTTCACGGATAACAAGTTCCACAACATCGGCGTGGGGATCGACAGCAAGGGCGAGCTGAAGGACCTGGGCCGGTTCAAGGAGACGCAGGTGGAGACGGATAAGGGCGCCTTCAAGACGCCGACGCTGCGCAACATCGCGGCGACGGCGCCGTACATGCACGACGGCAGCTTGAAGACGCTGAAGGATGTTGTGGATTTCTACGTGGGCGGTGGCAGCTCCAATCCGCATTTGGATCAGGAGATCAAGGCGCTGAAGCTGTCCAAGCAGGACCGCGACGACCTGGAAGCGTTCCTGAACGCGCTGACGGGGGAGACACCGCCGAATATCGGTGCGCCGGCGGTGGGAGGAAACTAGGCGATGCGCGTGATTCTAGCGCTGCTTGCTGTTCTCGGCGCCGGCTGTTCCGGGCCATCCGAGTCAAAGAAGGCGGAGACGCCGGCAGCACCAGCCTACTTCACGGTGGATGCGGCGACCGCGGGCGCGATTTCCGGGAAGGTGAGCTTCACGGGGAAGAAGCCTGTGGCGAAGGCGATCGATATGGCGAGCGAGGAGGCCGACTGCTTGCGGCTGCACAAGTCGAAGCCGATGGCCGAGGACGTGGTGGTGAACGCCGACGGGACGCTGGCCAACGTGTTCGTGTATGTGAAAGCCGGGCTGGAGGGCAAGCAGTTTGCGCCGCCGGAGACGAAGGTGCGGATCGACCAAGCCGGATGCACGTTTGTACCGCGGGTTTTTGGAGTGCGGACGGGGCAGGCGCTGGAGGTGATCAACTCCGACCCGGTATCGCATAACATCCACCCGATGCCGAAGAACAACCGGGAATGGAACCAGCAGCAGGCGCCGGGCGCCGAGCCGCTGGAGCGGGAGTTCGCGCGGGCGGAGGTAATGGTGCCGGTGAAATGCAATATTCATTCGTGGATGAAGTCCTACATCGGGGTCGTGGAGCATCCTTATTTCGCGGTGACGGGACCGGAAGGAACGTTCGATTTGCGGAACCTGCCGCCGGGCGAGTACACGGTGGAGGCGTGGCATGAGGCGTACAGCGCGCAAGAGCAGAAAGTGAAGCTGGCAGCTTCGGGTTCGGCGACGGCCGATTTCAGTTTTCCACGGAAATAGCCAACGATCACCCAACAGTTGCGAACGGTTGAGTGATACGATCAACTACACGAGCGACAGCCCACAGGATCGCCGGCGATCCTGAGGGTAGCAAAATAAGCGGACATCAGGCCGGCAATAAATGACTAAGGAGTGCGGCTATGCGGCTTGCAGTTGGCTTGCTGGGGTTTGCCGTAGCGGTTAGTTGGTGCGATGTACGATTACCGGCGCTGATATCGGATCACATGCTATTGCAGCGGGAGGTTCCCGTGCGCATCTGGGGCTGGGCGGAGCCGGGTGAATCGGTGACGGTTGCGTTTCGCGGGCAGACGGCGACAGCGGTGACGGGCAGCCTGGGGAAGTGGCAAGTGTGGCTTTCGCCAGTGGATGCGGGCGCGGCGGCGGAGATGACAGTGAGCGGGAAAAACACGCTGACGGTGCGCGATGTGCTGTTGGGTGAGGTTTGGGTGGGATCGGGTCAATCGAACATGGTGTGGCCGATCTCGCGGTCGAACAATCCGCAGCAGGAAGCGGCGTCGGCGAATTATCCGCAGATCCGGCTGTTCAAGATGGCGCTGAAGACGTCGCCGGAGCCGCTGGAGGATGTGGAGGGTAAATGGGAGACATGTTCGCCGGAGACGGTGAAGGAGTTTTCAGCGGTGGGTTATTTCTTTGCGCGGCATCTGCATAAGAAGTTGAACGTGCCGTTTGGCGTGATTCAATCGGCGTGGGGCGGGACGCCGGCGCAGGCATGGACGAGCCGGAAGGCATTATATGCGGACGCGGCGCTGTTGCCGATCCTGGCGGATTGGAATCGAGTGCTCGATGCGTATCCGGATGCGAGCCAGCGGTATCAGCAGCAGGTGGTGGAATGGGAGGCGCGGCGGAAACAGGGGGGCGATGCGCCTCGGCGTCCGGTGGCGCCGATGGGGCCCGGGCATTCGCATACGCCGACAGGATTGTACAACGCGATGATCGAGCCGCTGATTCCCTACGCGATTCGAGGAGTGATCTGGTATCAGGGGGAATCGAACGCAAGCCGGACGCAGGCGAAACTGTATCAGCGGCTGTTTGAGACGATGATCCGCGACTGGCGCGAGCAGTGGGGGATTGGCGACTTCCCGTTCCTGTTTGTGCAACTGGCGAATTTCGCGAAGGCGGGATCGCCAGCGGATTGGGTAGTGGTGCAAGAGGCGCAGGCAAGGACGCTGGGGTTGCGGCAAACGGGGATGGCGGTGATCAACGACATCGGCGACCCGGTGGACATACACCCCACCAACAAGCAGGACGTCGGTGAGCGGCTGGCGCTGGCAGCCAGGCATCTGGCCTATAAAGAGCAGCTTGTGTATTCGGGGCCCCGGTTCCGGCAGGCGACGCGCGAGGGAGCGAAGTTGCGGGTATGGTTTGACAGCGTAGGTGGAGGTTTGAAGGCGAAGGGTGAGGCGTTGAAAGGCTTCGAGGTGGCCGGCGCAGACCGGCGCTGGTATCCGGCGGAAGCGAAGATCGAGGGGAAGACGGTGGTGGCTTCGAGCGCATCGGTGACCCAGCCGGAAGCGGTGCGGTATGCGTGGGCATCGAATCCGGAGTGTAATCTTCGTAACGCCGAAGGGCTGCCGGCATCGGTGTTCCGGTCGGTGGATTGGTAAGATTAATCGATGGCCGAGGCTGATCTGGCCGACCTTCTCCGGCGTTTGGCGGAGATGGAGGCCGAACTGGAGCGCCACCGGCGCGCGGGGCAGTTCCTGGAAGCAAGTGAAGCGAATCTGCAGCTGTTCGCGCGGAGCTTGGCGCACGACTTCAACAATCTGCTGACGGCGGTGCTGGGACACGCGTCGTTGATCGAGAGCCTGTCAGCTCCGGGCGAGGAGGTGCATGAGGCGGCGGCGGTGATCCGGCGTGCGGCGGAGCGCGCGGGAGAGTTGACGACGCAGTTGCTGCACTTCACGCGCGGCGGTCTGGGGCGGCGGATTGCGGTGGACGCGCACGAGTCGATCCGGGAGGTGACGGAGCTGTTGCGGCGGACGCTGGATCCGGAGATCCGGCTGAACGTGAAGCTGGATGCTCCCGAGGCGGTGATTGAGGGCGACCCAGGGCAGATCTATCAGATGCTGCTTAACTTGGCGTTGAATGCGCGGGACGCGATGGCCGAAGGCGGAGAGCTGACGATCGAGACAGGGGAGTTGGATGAGCAGGGGCGGGCGCTCATCGTGATGGTTCGTGACACCGGGAGCGGCATCGCGCCGGATGTGTGTATGCGGATTTTCGAGCCATTCTTCACGACCAAGACGCAGGGGCGGAATACGGGGATGGGGCTGGCGATTGTGCAGCGGGTGGTGAATGCGCATGGAGGAGCGATCCGTGTGGATACTGTGCCTGGACAGGGCACGTCGTTCCGGATCACGCTGCCACTGGCGCAGCCGTCGGCGAGGGGCGAGGCGGCGGCGGTGACGAACTAGGAAGTGGCAAGGGGGTCTAACCTGGGTGCGAATCCAGCGGGCCATGGCGGGTTGCCTCGATTACCGGCTTCCTTTGGGATCGCGGCGGGCAGTGGAGTCCTGGTGGTCGACTTTCAAGCCTGTCTTGGATTCGAGGCTGAACAGGAGCGGCCTTAGGGAGGCCTTGGGCACTTCAAAGACAAGCGCCTGCTGATGGCCGTCCGTGTCGCGGTAGCCGAGTGTCAGATAGTGGTCCTTCTTCTTGGAGAGCAAGAGGAGGGGAGAGATGATGACGGCTTCGAGGATGCGGGGATTCACTTTCTGGCCGTATTCGATGAGGTTGATGTCATCGTAGGGAACGGAGATGGCGCGCTTTTCGGAAAAGATTTTCAGCTGATGCCCGGTAGTGTCGATACGCAGCGCTTCGCCACGTGTGAGCAGTGCGCTTGTCCCGCCGAGGTAGGTTACCGGAGAGCCGATGACGCCGGCGGCGAATAGGGTTGCGAGCCAGAGCCTCACGCAAGGCTAGTGCAGAGTCGAGGCTCAGCTTCTCAGCCGTGGACGTGCTTTCTGGCTTCCTCGGACTCGTATTCGACCTTGCGGCCGCTGCGGGTTTCAATGATGGTGATGAAAGTCTTGGCGCGGCCCTTGGCGATCTCGAGCACAACGCCTTGCGGTTTGCCTTCGTCGTCGTTGTAGCCGATGGTCAGGAAATGCTTTCGCTTCTTGGAGAAAAGCGCCCAGACGTTGATCACGATGGCGACACCCACGCGGCGGCCGGCCTTCTGGCCGTATTCGAGCGAGGTGACATTGGCGTAGGCGAACGAGAATCCGCCTTTGCCGGAATGAAAGCTGAACCGGTCCGGATTACGGATATCGGCGCCACCTTCAGTGGCTTCCGGCAGGTTGGGGACGGTGCCTCCGACGTAAAGCACCTCCTCTCCGGTCACCTTGGCCTGAAGAGCGCCGGCGCAAAGGGCGGCGAGGAACGTCCTGCGCTGGAGATTACTTACCGGCATGTTTGCGCGCCTCCTCCGATTCATACTCGATGCTCTTGCCGCTGCGTGTTTCCAGGATCGTGAGAACGGAGCGCACAGAACCCTTGGAGAGCTCAAAGACAGCTCCTTGCTGCTTACCGTGGTCATCATTGAACCCCACGGTGAGGTAATGCTTGCGCTTCTTGGAGAAAAGCAGTACGGGGCTGACCACGATAGCAGCGCCGACGCGGCGTCCTGCTTTCTGACCGTATTCGAGAGTCAGGATCTGGCGGTAGGGGATGGTGACTTCGCCCTTCTTACTACGAAAGACAGCGGCTGTTTCTCCGCTTGTATCGAACTTCCCCTCGGTCTTATCGGGGATCAGGTGGCTGATCGTACCCCCCACGTAGAGAGCCTCATCGCCTCTCACGGCAGCCGGGAGCGGAGCCGTCATCAAGCCAAGGAGCAGCATCAAAAAGGTTGTCCGCATAGATTTACTCATACCGCAGCGCTTCGGCCGGTGCAATCCTGGTAGACGCGCGGGCCGGATAGATGGTTGCAAGGTAGCTCACCGCGAGCGCGGTGGCGCTGATCCAAACCGCGTCGAAGGCGCGCGGGTGGAAGGGGACAAAGCTGAGTGAATAGACGGCCTCATCCAGCTTGATCCATTGATGGCGGTCGGCGAAGAAACAAAGCGTATAACCGGCGATCAGGCCGATGATGGTTCCGGCGACGCCGATGATCAGCCCCTGGAGCTTGAAGATCCGGCCGATCTGATGGCGGCGGGTTCCCATGGAAAGCATGATGGCGATGTCGCGGTGCTTTTCCATGACCATCATCATGAGCGAGGTGAGGATGTTGAGCGCGGCCACCAGCTGGATCAGCCCAATGGTGATGATGGTAACCACCTTTTCCATGCGCAGCGCGCCGAGCAGCTGGCGGTTCTGCTCCATCCAGTGAGTGGCGCCGAGCTGCGGACCGCCGGTTCTGGCGGCCTCATCGGCGATCGTGGGAGCCTGGTAGATATCCTCCACGTCCAGCTCGATGGCGTTGATGACGTCGCTGATGGCGAGCACGCGCTGGACCGAAGCGAGTGACGCGAAGGCGCCGGTATTGTCCAGATCGTAGAATCCGGTCTCAAAGATGCCGGTGACACGAAAGCGGAATTCGGCCAGCCGCGGTCCGAAGGGCGTGATTTCGCCTTGCGGGCTGAGCACACGAATAATGTCGTTGACCTGCATGCCGGTCTGATGAGCAAGGTGGGAACCGAGGATGATGGACGGGAGTCCGCCCTGCGTCTCGGCCCATCCGTGGAAGGCGCCTGATTTCAGGGAGCGCAAGGGGGCAGGCGGCTCGGCCTCCGAAGGAGGCAGAATGCCCTTGAGAAAACCGCCGGCTGATTGCAGCGGACCGGTGAACATGACGCGGGCGTAGAGGGCGGGAGTGGCACGGGTCACGCCGGGCAAGTTGGACATGGAGGCAAGCTTGGAGCGCCAGTCCTCGATGCCGAACTCGGGCTGCTTTTCCATGACGACGACATGGGCGGTGGCGCCGAGCAGGTTCTTCTGGAGCGTGTTGCGGAAGCCGGTGTTGATGGCGAGCGCAATGACGAGCGCCATTACCCCGGCGGCGACGCCGAGGACGCTGATGACGGTGATGATGCTGATGACGGCCTGCTTGCGCTTGGCCATCAAGTAGCGTTTGGCGACAAAGAGTTCAAAGAGCATTTGCTAGGGATCTAGCGCGCGGAGCCGTTCGGCGATTCCGATTTCGCCTTCCGGGCGGAGCAGCGGAAAGAGGATGACATCGCGGATGGAGCGGGAGTTAGTGAGGATCATTGTCAGGCGGTCGATGCCGATGCCTTCACCGCCCGTGGGAGGCATGCCGTAGGACATGGCGCGCAGGTAGTCTTCGTCCATCTGGTGGGCCTCTTCATCGCCGCGCTCGCGCATGGCGAGCTGCATCTGGAAGCGGCGGCGCTGCTCCTGCGGGTCATTGAGCTCGGTGTAGGCGTTACCGATTTCCATGCCCGCGGCGTAGATCTCGAAGCGGTCGGTGAAGGCGGGATCATCGAGGCTTTGCTTGGAGAGCGGCGAGGTTTCCACGGGGTACCTGTAGATGATGGTGGGCTGAATGAGCTTAGGTTCTGCGACGCGTTCAAAGATCTCCACCAGCGCCTCGCCGGCGGTGGACTTGGAGGAGTGGCTCAGAAGCCAGTCCGGGTCGGCGACGTTGTCCGCCATGGGGCGGGAGGCGGAGTCAGGCCAGTATTCGATCACGGCTTCGCGCATGGTGAAGCGCTGAATGGCCGAGAAATCGAGAGCCTGATCGAGATAGGTGACCTTGGGCGAACCGGTGGCGTCGATGGCCGTTTGGTTGAGCAATTCGCAGCTGAAGTCCATGAGGCCCTCGTAGTCGGTGTAGGCCTGGTAGAACTCGAGCATGGTGAATTCGGGATTGTGCTGGGTAGAGACGCCTTCGTTGCGGAAGTTGCGGTTGATCTCGTACACGCGCTCCATGCCGCCGACGACGAGGCGCTTCAGGTAAAGCTCCGGGGCGATGCGCAGGTAGAGATCGATATCGAGCGTGTTGTGGTGCGTGGTGAAAGGCCGCGCCGCGGCGCCGCCATAAAGCGGCTGCATCATGGGGGTTTCGACTTCAACGAAGCCGCGCGCGTCGAGTTGGCGGCGGAAGGAGGCGATCACCTTGGCGCGGGTGAGAAAGACCTGGCGCGATTCGGGACTGGCGATGAGGTCGAGATACCGCTGGCGGTAGCGCAGCTCGACGTCCTCAATGCCGTGCCACTTTTCGGGCATGGAAAGAAGAGTCTTGGCAAGGAACACGAGCTTTTCCACGTGAACGCTCAGCTCGCCGGTGCGGGTGCGGAAGAGGTAGCCTTCGGCGGCGATGATGTCGCCGAGGTCGAGCAGCTGATAGAGCTCGTAGTCCTTTTCTGAAACCGCGTCCTTGCGGACATAGATCTGGAGCTGCGCGCCGTTCTGAGCAAGGTGCGAGAAGCCGGCCTTGCCCATGCGGCGGATGGTATGGATGCGGCCGCAGATGCGGACACTGGTGCGGTTGGCTTCCAGGTCTTCACCCGTCCGCTCGGAATGGTCCGCGAGGATTTCCGGGATGGTGTGGGAGTAGTCGTAGCGATGTCCGTAGGGGAGGAAGCCGAGGGCTTCAATCTTTCCGATCGCGTCGGCGCGCTGGCGCAATAGTTCATCTTCGAGCGACAAGTATTCCTCCTGGTTGGCGTTGGCGGCGCTGTGAAAGGTCCTATTATAATTGACCCTTGCGCTCCTTCACTATCGTGATCCCTGCCTTCCATGAGGAAAATCGGTTGCCGGCGACGCTGGAAAAAGTGTTTGCCTGCCTGCGGTCCAGGGATTTTGGAGAGGTGGAAGTCCTTGTGGTGGACGATGGGTCGCGCGATGGAACGGCGGGAGTTGTGGAGGGGATGGCGGCGACGGAGCCGCGGCTGCGGCTGCTGAGAAATCCCGGCAATCGTGGGAAGGGCTACTCGGTGCGTCACGGAATGCTGGAGGCCAAGGGCGAGTGGGTGCTGTTTTCGGACGCGGATCTGTCGGCGCCGATGGAGGAGGTGGACAAGCTGCTGGAGGCGGCCAAGGCCGAGGAGGCGCAGGTGGTGATTGGATCGCGTGCGCTGGACCGTTCGCTAATCGGGGTGCACCAGTCGGTGTTCCGCGAGTATGCGGGACGCTTTTTCAACCTGATGATGAGGATCCTGGTGGGTTTGCCGTTCTGGGACACGCAATGCGGCTTCAAGCTGTTCCGCGCCGATGCGGCGCGCGAGGTGTTCTCGAGGCTGCAACTGGAACGGTTCGGATTTGATGTGGAGGCGCTGTTCATCGCGCGGCTGCTGGGGTACAGGACGGTGGAGGTGCCGGTACGTTGGAATCATGCCGAGGGCACGAAGGTGAGCATGTTCCGCGACAGCGCGGATATGTTCCTGGATCTGCTGCGGGTAAGGCTGTATCAAATGCGCGGTTGTTACCGCCGCTAGACCGGCTTGACCGGAATGTTCTTAGAATAATATTGTGAGGTCGGAATCCTGCTCATGACACATAGCCGCCTGTTTTCCTTCTTGATGTTTACGGCGATCGCCTTTTCCGGCGACTGGACGGACTACCGCGGACCGCTGCGCGACGGGACTTCGCCGGAGAAAAGTCTGCCGGTGAAGTGGACAGCGGCGGCGGACCTTGCCTGGAAGGCGCCCTATGGCGGGCGTTCCACGCCGGTCGTGATGAACGGGCGGGTTTACGTGCTGAACCCGGCGGGAGAAGGTCCTACATTGCAGGAGCGGGTGCAATGCCTGGACGCGGTGACGGGCAAGTTGTTATGGGAGTACAAGTACAACATGTACCATTCCGATGTGCCGCCGCACCGGATTGCGTGGTCCTCGCCGGCGGGAGATCCGGAAACGGGCAACGTGTATGTTTTCGGGACGGGCGGCACGCTGTTGGCGTTGTCGCGCGACGGGAAGCCGGTATGGGAGAGAACGCTGACCGAGGATTTCGGGCTGGTGACGACGCACGGCGGACGCACGTCGAGCCCGGTGATTGAAGACAACCTGGTGATCGTGAGCGGCGTGACGACAACATGGGGAGAGCATGCGCGGGCGGCGCACCGTTTTGCGGCGTTCGATAAACGCACGGGGGCGACGGTATGGTTCAGTGCGCCGGGCGGCAGGCCGTTCGACACGACGTATTCTCCGCCGGTGGTGACGACGATCAACGGTGTGAAGATGCTGATTGCCGGAGGAGGCGACGGCACGGTGCATGCGGTGCAGGTTTCGACAGGGCAATCGGTGTGGAAGTTTGTGATGTCCAAGCGCGGCGTGAATACCGGAGCAGTCATGTTCAACAACCTGGCGCTGGTGAGCCACAGCGAGGAGAACCTGGACACGTCCGACATGGGGCTGCTGGCGGCGGTCGATGCGGCGGCGAAAGTAGACATCGGGCCGCAGCAGATCAAGTGGAAGATTCCCGGTTTCCAGGGCGGCTTCTCGTCGCCGGTTCTCGGCGGCAGCACACTGTACATCGTCGACAATTCGAGCAATTTATACGCGTTCGATGCCGCGACGGGGAAGCAGCTATGGAAGCAGAATCTGGGAACGATTCAGAAGGCTTCACCGGTGCTGGCGGACGGCAAGATTTACGTAGGCAATGAGAATGGCCGGTTTTTCATCTGCAAGCCGGCGGAGAGCGGTTGCGAGGTGTTGAGCCAGATCCAGCTGGGTTCCTCCGACGATCCGGAGCAGATCACGGCGTCGGCGGCGATCGCCAACGGGCGGGTATTCGTCGTGTCGCAGAAGGCGATTTACGCGTTTGGGAAGTGGAGCCCGACGCCGGCGGCGAAGCCGGTGAAAGCCGCAGCTCCTGCGCCGGGCAAACCAGCGCAGTTGCTGGTGAGCCCGACCGAGCTGGCTCTGAAGCCGGGCGAGAGCGTGCAGTTGACCGCGCGGCTTTACGATGAAAAGGGCGTGTTCATCCGCCAGGCACAGGCCAGCTGGACGTTGGAAGGGTTGCGCGGGAATACGGACGCGACGGGTAAGTACACGGCTTCCAGCGAGCCGGTTGGGCAGGCGGGGGTCATCAAGGCAAGCGTGGACGGATTGAGCGGAGCGGCACGCGCGCGGGTGTTACCGCTGATTCCGGCTAATGAGAATTTCGATGCCGGCGGGCCGGGGCCTGCGCCGAAGCATTGGATCAACGCAACGGGCAAGTTCGAAGTGCGAGAACTGCTGGGCAACCAGGCACTGGTGAAGCTGGCCGATAATCCGTTCACCCGGCGCGCGCGGACATTCTTCGGACATCACACGGAACACGACTACACGATCCAAGCCGATTTTCAGGCGACGGAGCGGCGGCGTCAGATGGGCGACGCCGGCGTGGTGGCACAGCGGTACCAGCTCGCGCTGTATGGGAATCACCAGCGGTTGGAACTGGAGCCGTGGCAGCCTGAAACCGAACGCACCATGACGACGCCTTTTGCTTGGAAGAAAGACACCTGGTACCGGATGAAGCTTCGTGTTCAGAACCTGCCGGACGGAAAGACGCTGGCGCAAGGCAAGGTGTGGCCAGCCTCGGAGCCGGAGCCGGCTGCGTGGACGATTGAGAGAACCGACCCGATCGGCAACCGGGAAGGAAGTCCCGGCTTGTATGCGGATGCGCCATTTGAAATCTTCTTCGATAACGTCAAGGTGACCAAGAATCAATGAAGCTTAAAAAACTGACCGTCATCATGCTGGCCTGTGTACTGCAAGCGGGCGACCCGGGAACCGGCGACTGGCCCATGTGGGGCGGAACGCCGGACCGGAACATGGTTTCCAACATGAAGGGTCTTCCCACGAGCTGGAATGTGGAGAAGGGGACCAACATCAAGTGGGTGGCCGCCGTCGGGTCGCAGACCTACGGTAATGTGACCGTGGCTGGAGGACAGGTCTACGTCGGCACGAACAATGAAGCGCTGCGCGATCCCAAGCAGGCTGGCGACCGCGGCGTGCTGATGGCGTTCCGCGAATCCGACGGCGCCTTTATGTGGCAGCACACTTCCGAGAAGCTGGCGGCGGGCCGCGTGAACGACTGGCCGTTCCAGGGCGTTGCGTCGTCCCCTCTGATTGAAGGCGACCGGCTTTACTACGTCAGCAATCGCGCCGAAGTGGTATGCCTGGACACGAAGGGCTTCCGCGATAACGAAAACGACGGTCCATACACGGAAGAGACGCTCAAGGGGCCGGAGAACGCCGACATCGTGTGGAAGTTCGACATGATGGAAGAGGTAGGGGCGTTCCCGCACAACTTGGCGAACTCTTCGCCGGTAGCCCACGGTGATCTCATCTACGTGATGACGTCCAACGGGCACGATGAGAGCCATGTGAACATTCCCTCGCCCCGGGCGCCGGCAATCATCGCGCTGAACAAGAAGACGGGACAGCTGGTTTGGGAAGACAATTCCGTGGGCGAGCGGATTCTGCACGGGCAGTGGTCCTCGCCGGCGGTAGGGATGATCGGAGGAGTGTTGCAGGTGGTATCGGCGCAAGGCGACGGCTGGGTGCGCGGCTATGAAGCCGAGAGCGGCAAAAAGTTGTGGGAGTTCGATACGAACCCGAAGGATTCCGTGTGGCCGAAGACGCGCAATGAAGTGATCTCGACGCCGATTATTTACAAAGACCGAGTGTACATCGCCAACGGGCAGGATCCGGAACACGGCGAAGGCGTCGGGCATCTATATTGCATCGACGGGACCAAGCGCGGCGACATCACGCAAAGCGGGCGGGTCTGGCATTACGGCGAGATCCGGCGTTCGATTTCCACCGGCGCCCTGCACGACGGCGTACTCTACTACGCGGATTTCAGCGGCTTCCTGCACGCGCTGGATCCGGAAACGGGCAAGCAGTTCTGGAAGCATGACCTGCTGGCGGCGATCTGGTCGTCGCCGTTTGTCGCCGATGGGAAGGTATACCTGGGAGATGAGGATGGCGATGTGGTTGTGCTGAAGGCGGGCAAGACGAAAGAGGTGCTGGCGGAAATGAACATGGGCAGCTCCGTATACGGAACCTTTGTCGCCGCCAACGGCACGCTGTTTGTGACCAACCGGAATCAGTTGTTCGCCATCTCGGAGAAAAAGTGACGCGAACCGGGCTCTGGCTGCTGGCGGCGCTGGCGGCGCTGGCGCAGGCGCCCGATCTCCACGGTCGGCGTACGGAAACTCTTCTCATCCGCAATGCGATGGTGTTGGAGGGCGTGGGTACACCTGTTTCCGGGCCGCGCGACATTCTCATTCAAGGCAACCGAATTGCGCGTATGATGCCGAGCGGCGGGAAGCCGGTGGAGGCGAAGGCGGTGATCGACGCCTCCGGCAAGTATGTGTTGCCGGGCTTCATCAATCTCCACGGCCACGTTCAAGATGAGCGCGGCGGCGCGGCGATGGAAGTCGACTACGTGCTGAAGCTCTGGCTGGCGGCGGGTATCACGACGGTGCGCGACGTGGGGAGCAACTTCGAGAAATCGAGGGCACTGCGGGCCAAGTCGGCTGAGGGAACGATTGCGGCGCCGCGGCTGTATCTGTATCCGTTCTTCACGGCGCGTACGCCGGAAGAGGCGGTGAAGCAAGTGCGAGAACTGAAGGAGAAGGGCGCCGACGGGATGAAGCACCTGGGCACGCATCGCGACGTCATGACGGCGATGCGGGGAGAGGCGGCGAACCTGGGGATGCGCACGGCGCATCACGTGGGGGTTGAGGAGACCAACGCCTGGGACGATATCAGGCTGGGCACGACGTCGATTGAGCACTGGTACGGGATTCCTGACGCGGCGATTGCCGATGGCGTGCAGAATTTTCCGCCCTCCTACAACTATCAGAACGAGACGGACCGGTTCCGTTATGCCGGACGGCTGTGGCGGGAGGCTGATCCGGAGCGGCTGGGGAAGGTGCTGCAAGCGATGGCGGACGCAGGCGTGGCGTGGGATCCGACGCTGAACATTTATGAGGCGTCACGCGATTTGATGCGCGCGCAGAATCAGCCGTGGTTCAAAGAGTATCTGCATCCTGCGCTGGAGAAGTTTTTCCAGCCGAATCTGAGCAACCACGGTTCGTTTTTCTTCGGATGGACGACAGCGGACGAGGTCTATTGGAAAGAGAACTACCGCATCTGGATGGCGGCTTTGAAGGAGTTCGCGCGGCGTGGCGGCGTGATTGGCACGGGCGAGGATGCGGGGTTTATTTATCAGATCCAGGGGTTCGGCTACATACGGGAGCTGGAGCTGCATCAGGAAGCGGGATTCCATCCACTGGCGGTGATCAAGCATGCCACCTACAACGGGGCGCGTGTACTGGGGAAGCAAACTGAGATCGGGCGGGTTCGCGCCGGATGGCTGGCGGATCTGATCGTGGTGAACGGGAATCCGCAAGAAGATTTCAAGATGCTCTATCCGACCGCGGGGCGGATAGAGTGGACCATCAAGGACGGCATCCCGTATCACGCACCGACGCTGGCGGCCGATGTAAGGCAACTGGTGGCAAAGGCGCGGGAGTCCAATCGGTGACGCCATTCCAATCCGACGCCCGCACGAGCGTTGTGTTCGGCGCAGGAGCGCTGGCGCGGCTGGTCTCGATAACGCGGGGGCTGGGTTTCCGGCGCACGTTGCTGGTGGCGGATCAGGGAATGGTGGCTGCCGGCTATGCGGCGGAAGCAGCGCGGCGGCTGGAGGAGGCAGGCATTGCCGTGACGGCGTTCCACGACTTCACCGAGAATCCGGATTCGGCGCAGGTGGAGAAGGGGCGGGGGGCGGCAGCGGCGGCGGGAATCGATTCGCTGGTTGGGTTGGGAGGCGGATCGTCGATGGACTGCGCCAAGGGAATCGACTTTTTGGTGAGTTGCGGCGGGCGGATCGAGGATTACTGTGGCTGGGACAAGGCGCCACGGCCATTGCTGCCGATGATCGGGATCCCGACAACAACGGGCACGGGGAGCGAGGCGCAGTCCTATGCGCTGATTTCCGACGCCGAGACGCACGTGAAAATGGCCTGTGGAGCGCCATCGGCGGCGTTCCGGACCGTGATTCTGGACCCGGAGCTTGCGCGGACGCAGCCTCGCGCGGTGCTGGCCGCGACAGGCTACGACGCGCTCTCGCACGCGGTGGAGACGTTTGTGACATCGGGGAGGAATTTTCTTTCTCTGTGCTATTCCAGGGAGGCATGGCGGCTGCTGGCGTGCAATTTCGAGCGGCTGCTGGAGCGGCCTGGCGACATGGAAGCGACGGCGGCGATGCAAATGGGGGCGTATCTGGCCGGGCTGGCGATTGAAAATTCGATGCTGGGGGCGGCGCATGCCTGCGCGAATCCACTGACGGCCGAATGCGGCATCACGCACGGCGTGGCAATTGCGCTGATGCTCGCTCACGTCGTGCGATGGAACGGCGCCGAGCGGTATGCGGAACTGGAGGCGGACTTGCCGGCGCGGCTGGATACGCTGGCGCGGCGGGCAGGATTGCCGCGCACGCTGCGGGAGGCGGGAGTGGTGGAAACTCTGTTACCGAAGCTGGCCGAAGATGCGTCTAAACAATGGACAGGAAGATTCAACCCGCGGCCGCTGGACGCGGCGGCGGCATTGGAGATTTACCGATGCGCGTATTGATAGCTTTGCTGGCGGGTTCGCTGGCGTTTGCCCAGGGCGACTGGCCGCAGTTCCGCGGCAATCCGCAGTTGACGGGAGTGGCGACCGGCGCGGTGCCGAAGACGCTGAAGCTTCTGTGGAGCTGGGAAGCGGGCGAGTCGATGGAATCCTCGGCGGCGATTGCGGGCGGCGCGGTGTATGTGGGATCGCAAGGAGGATTCCTGGCGTCGCTGGATCTGGCGACGGGGAAGCTGCGGTGGAAAGCGAAGACAGGCTATATCGGCGAATCATCGCCGGCGGTGGCCCACGGGCTGGTCTTCGTGGGTGATCTGGACGGCGTGGTTCATGCGTTTCAAACCACCGACGGCAAGCCTGTGTGGACCTTTAAGACGGGAACGGAGGTGAAGTCGTCGCCGGTAGTGGCTGGTGACAGAGTGCTGATCGGCTCCTATGATGAGCACGTCTACGCACTGGAGGCGAAGACAGGCAAGCTGGTCTGGAAGTTCCAGACCATGGGACCGGTGCATTGCACGCCGGGGCACGCCGAGGGGATCACTTATATCTCCGGTTGCGACGCGCGGTTCCGGGCGATAAGGATCGCCGATGGCAAGGAGGCCTACGATGTGGACGCGGGCGCCTATGTCGGCGCGTCACCGGCATTCGGCGGCGGCATGGCTTTCTTCGGAACCTACGAGAACGAAGTAGTGGCGATCGATATGAACGCGAAGAAGGTGGCTTGGCGGTACGAGCATCCTCAACGGAAGTTTCCTTTTTACTCTTCGGCGGCGATCGTGGGCGACAAGGTGCTGATCGGCGGGCGTGACAAGATGCTGCACTGCCTGAACGCGAAGACGGGTAAGGCGCTGTGGACGTTCATGACGCGGGCGCGGATCGATTCCTCGCCGGCGGTGGCTGATACGCGCGTCTTCTTCGGGTCGAATGACGGGCGCTTCTACGTAGTGGACATCAACACGGGCAAGCAGGTGTGGGAGTTCGAGGTGGGCGCGCCGCTGTCGGCGTCACCGGCAATCGGCGGCGGACGGATCGTGATCGGCTCGCAGGACGGGAAGCTGTACTGTTTCGGCGGCAGCTAGACGGTGGGTTCGAAGGCCCAAGTGGGCGGGACGATTCCCTTCAGGCGCAGATAGACGACCAGTTGGCCGCGGTGATGGGCGGTATGCATGTAGGCGCGCATGCACAGATCCGTGGCGCTATGCGCCGGCAGGCGGCCGAGCTTGAGATCGGTGCGGGCAAGTTCCTTCGTTGAGGCTTTCGTGATGACTTCGGTGACGAAATCGAAGGAGGCGGTAAGGTAAGCGCGAACGACTTTCTTGGAGGTTTCCGTGGGGGCGGGCGGGGCCGGAGGCTGCACGATTCCGAAAGCGGTCATGTAGGCTACGTTGGCGCGGCCGAGATGGACCATCTGCTCGGCAAAGTTGCGCTGCGCGTCGGTGGGCTTGAACGTATAGGCGTCCTCGGGCATGGCGTCGGCGACGGCAATGGTGTATTCGGCGGTAACCTTCCAGTGCTTGAGGAAGCTGTCGCGCCATTGGGTGATGAAGGCATCGCCTTCGTGGGCAGCGGCGGCGGAAGTGAAACCGGCGGCGAGGGCAGGCAAGACTTGTCTGCGTTTCATGATTTACTCCTTCCATAGTGCGGCGCCGCCCAGCAGTCCGGCGACGTTGGGCACAATCTTGACCCTGGGTGGCAGCTTCAGTTTCACTCTTTCCCCATTGCCGCCGCCGATCCAGAGGCGGTCATAGTTGAAAAGGTGGTGCAGTTCAGCGAAGGCGCGCTGGAGCGAGCGGTTCCATTTCTTCTTTCCGGATTTTTCCAGCGCCTGGGCGCCGAGACATTCTTCGTAGGTTCTGCTTTTGCGGAAGGGGTGGTGCGCCACTTCCAGGTTCGGCACGAGTTTGCCGTCGACGAACAATGCCGAGCCGAGCCCGGTGCCGAGCGTGAGCACGAGTTCCACACCTCTGCCGCCGACCACGGCGAGCCCCTGCACATCAGCGTCGTTGGCGGCGCGAACCGGTTTGCCGAGCGCCTGGGACAACTCCTTTTCCAAAGGGAACCCGATCCAGGATTTGTCGAGGTTGTGCGCGGTTTCGGTGACGCCTTTTCGGACCACGCCGGGGAATCCGACCGCGACGCGATCGAACTTGGCTTGTTTGGCAGCGAGCTGCTTGATTGAGTTGATCACGGACTGTGGAGTTGCAGGCTGGGGCGTGGGCACGCGAGCGCGCTCGGAGAGCTGCTTGCCTTTCCCGTCGATGATCATCACCTTGACGCCGGAACCGCCGATATCCACCGCCAGGATCCGCATGCCCTTACACTATCACTTCGCGAGAAAGTAGCGTGAAATGGCCGCGGGGGAGGGTTTGGAGGTGAACAGAGACACGAAGATAAGCAGAAGCGAGGAGATGAAGGTCATGGGAACGACGGGGAGCAGGCCGAGGACCAGGGTGCCGGTTGTGGTTCGGGAGACGAGATCGAGGCCGGCGATGGCGAGCGCGGGCTGGATGACGCCGGGAGGCGTGGGCGGAACCACAGCTTGAAAGACCGCAGTCGCGATGACGGCCGCCGCGACCCAGAGCGTCGAGGCCAGCGCGCCCCACTTGGTGCTGCCTCGCCAAAGGAGGGCGGCAACCCATAACGGGGATAAGGCGGAAAAGCCGGCGAAGGCGTACTGGGTGGCGAGTTCGAAGATGCCGGCGGGCGCTTGCAGGGCGATCAAGTAGGCGACGGCAGTGAGAATAATGACGAATGCGCGGCCTGTGTGCACTTGCGCTGCTTCGCCGAAGCGGTCCTTGTGGCCGTAGTAGGCAAAGACGTCCTCGGTGAACATGGTGGATAGCGCCAGGATCTGCGAATCGGAGGCCATGACGGCGGCCATGATGCCGGCGCCGAGAATGCCGGACAGCCACAACGGGGCGTATTGATCCAGAAGGCGTAGCAGCACGTCATCACGCGCAGCGGCGGGAATCTCGGGCGAAGCGTTGGCCAGCACACCAAGGAAGACGCAGGGGAGCCAGATGGCCAGCAGGCAGAGCGGGTAGAGGATGACGGTCCACTTGAACTGCGCCATCTTGCGGGCGGTGAGGCAGAAGATGCTGATGTGCGGGAAGGCGATGGCCGAAAGCGGCATGAAGGTGTAGCTGAAGAAGATGAGCGGGGAGAAGCGCTCGCGGGTGAGCAGGTGAGCCTGGTCGGGCGAGGCCAGGAGTGTGTCGACGGCCTGACGGAAGCCCCCCATGCCGGAGCCGATGACGGCGACAGCGATGGCTCCGAAGCTGAGGAATAAGAGTGTCTGGAAGGTGTTGACCCAGGCGGTGCCGCGCATCCCTCCGAAGAAGACGTAGGACATCACAACAAGCGCCACGACGAGGCCGCCCAGCCAATAGGGGACGAAACCGCCGCTGAGGGCAGCCAGCGTGGTGCCGCCACCCATGACGCCGATGATGATGTAAGGGACCAGTAGGGCGGCCTGCACAGCGAAGATCACAGTGCCGATGTGGCCGCACTCCCAGCGGTCGCGGAAAATCTGAACCGGGGTCATGAAGCCGTGCTGCTTGCCGATGGCCCAGATGCGGGTTCCAAGGAAGAGAAGCAGGATGGGCACAATGAGGGCAGAGGAGGACGCCATCAGGCCATAGGTGACAATGCCGTTACGGAAGGCGTGACCGGAGGAGCCAAGGATGGCGAAGGCGGTCATGTGCGTGCCGAATAAAGAGAGCAGGAAAACGAAACCGCCGATGGAGCGTCCGGCGAGGAAGAAGTCCTCGGCCCCGTGGCCACGCTTGCGGCGTAAGGCGAAGACACCGATGTAGATGACAAGCGCGAGGTAGAGGGCGACGAAAAGAGCGGAGGTCAACGACGATCCTCCGGCGGAGGCTGATCTTGTTCTGCCTGCTGCTCGAGACGCGACGGCCAGGCGAACCGGACGAGAAGGGTCATGACGAGTGCCGCGAGAAGAGTGTAGCCGGCATGGTAGGAGAGGCCGATGGGGAGGAAGCCAAAGGCCAGCGGATGAGCCACGCGCCAGTGCCAGAAGTCCTGGTGCAGGGCGAAGACCAGAAGAACGAGAGAGGTCAGCAGGAGTCGCTTGAGAATCACGGAAAAAGCGCCAAAGCGTTTAGTATCACACACTGTCGGCGGGGGAAGGGGAACCTTTGGCGATTCCGGGTCGTCATTCCATTGATGATCCGAGGTTTGTTACCTTGAAAAAAGTGGGAGTCATGATCCGCGACAATATGCGCGCAGCCTGTTTGGCTGTGGTTTTCAGCATGCCAGCCGCGATGGCGCAGACCAATAGTTCGGTGGCGGGGCGAGTCCAAGCAACAACCGGACAGCCGCTGGCCGCGGTTCAGGTGACGGCGCGGCAGGCCGAAACCGGGCTGACGCGGAAGACGCAATCAAACGCGGATGGACACTACGTGCTGGCGTCGCTTCCTGCAGGCGTATACGACATCCGGGCGGAGGCCAACAGTTTCCGGCCGCTGACGCATTCCGGCATCCGGCTTAGCGTGGCGGAAACATTAGGGCTCGATTTTGAGCTGGAGTTGGGGACGCTGGAGCAGGCGGTGACGGTAAGCGGGCGGCAGCCGCTGGTGAACACGAAGACATCGGAGCTGAGCTACCTGGTGGAAGAACAGTCGATCCGGCAATTGCCGCTGAACGGGAGGAACTACACGGACCTGGCGCTGCTGCAGCCCGGCGTGGTGGCGTTTCAGAATCGCGACGGCGGCTCTGTGGTGGCGCACGGGCTGGGGATGAGCATCAACGGGCAGGACCCGCGCTCCAACGTGTACCTGCTGGATGGGACGCCGTTGAACGATTTCACGAATGGGCCGGCGGGTAGCGCCGCTTCGACGGCGCTGGGTATGGAGACGATCCGCGAGTTCCGCGTGGAGACCAATGCGTACTCGGCGGAGTTCGGGCGGAATTCCGGGGGACAGATCAACGCGCTGACCAAGTCCGGCACCAATGAGACGCGCGGGAGTCTCTACTATTTCCACCGCAACGATCAGATGGACGCGCGGAACTTCTTTGATCCGGCGCAGCGGCCGGAGTTCAAGCGGAACCAGTTCGGCGGCGCGTTCGGCGGACCGATCGTGCGTGACCGTGCGTTCTTCTTTGCGGGCTACGAAGCGCTGCGTGAGCGGCTGGGTAGGACGATCAACGCGGTGGTTCCCGACGCCAACGCGCATCAGGGGCTGATTCCGGATCCGGCGAATCCGGGCCGGTTGCTGAACGTCGGCGTTCATCCGGCAGTGCGGCCGTACTTGAGCGAGTATCCCCTGCCGAACGGGCCGAGCCGCGGTCAGGGACTGGCGCTGTTCACGCACACCTTTCACCAAACCCTGCGCCAGGATTTCGGGCAGTTCCGCTATGACCAGAACTTGAAGGAGGGCGGGCAGCTGTTTGTGCGGTACACGGCCGATGATGCGTCGCAGCGCCTGCCGATGGATTTTCCGCAGTTTCCGCGGTCGTTCCTTTCGCGCAACCAGTTTTTTACAGCCGAGCATGCCTATGTGTTTTCGCCGCGCGCGTTAAACATTTTCCGCGCCGGGTTCAGCCGGACGCGGATCGGGCAAGACGTGGAGGCGAACACCGCGGCGCCGCTGGGCGCTTTCGTGCCGGGGCGCGGGCTGGTGGGCAACATCGATATTGGCGGCGCGAGCCGGTTCGGTCCGCAGACGTCGGTGAACGTGCAGCTGACACAGAACGTGTTCAGCTTGGAGGACAACCTGAGCTACATTGCGGGGCGGCACACGCTGAAGTTCGGTGGGCTGGCGGAGCGGTACCGGGACAATATGGTGAACCCGACCTTCGCGCTGGGCATCCACACATTCGCCGATCTGCGGGCGTTTCTGGAGAACCGGCCGTTGCGGTTCCTGGGGCTTGCTCCGACAGGCGCCTTGGACCGCTACTGGCGGTTCACGCTGATGGGATTCTATGTGCAGGACAGCATTGTAGTGCGGCCGCGGCTGACGTTGCACGTGGGACTGCGCTACGAGTTTTCGACAATGCCGGTGGACACGCAGGGGCGCGATTCGGCGCTTCCGAATCTACTGGACCCGGCCCCGACGGTCGGTCCGTTGTACCGCAATCCAACCAAGAAGAACATCTCGCCGCGGTTCGGATTTGCGTGGGATCCGTTTGGCGGAGGGCGCACTTCGGTTCGCGGCGGATACGGCTGGTTCTTCAACACGAACAATCACCAGAACCTGATCGTGACAGTGACGAATCCACCGGCGACACCTCGGCTGATCATCGGAGCGGGCACAACGTTCCCGGTGCCGCCGTTTGAGCGCGGGATCGGCAATTCGATCCGGCCGATCGAGTTCAACCTGAAGAATCCGAATGTGCATGTGTGGAACCTGAGCGTTCAGCGGCAGATTCCTCATGACGTGGTGGTGACGGTGGGCTATGCCGGCTCGCGGGGGATTCACCTGCTGCGCAGTGCGGACCTCAATACCGCGATCCCGCAACGCCAGCCCGACGGGACACTGTTCTTTCCGGCGGGAGCGCCACGGCAGAATCCGAACTTCTCGACGATCGAGCTGAAAAAGAGCGACGGCAACTCCTGGTACAACGCGGCGATATTCGAGGTGCGGAAGCGGTTCGCGTCGGGATTCCAGTTGCAAAGCTCCTACACGTTTTCACGCAATATCGACACGACGCAGGCTTCGACGTTTTTTTCCGATGCGACCAACGGGACCACATCCGCGATGCCCGAATATCCCGGCTTCAGCTACAACAAGGGGCTGGCCGATTATCATGCCAAGCACAATTGGGTGTTGAACTTCACCTGGGAACTGCCGCTGGCGGGTTCGGCGACGGGCATGACGAAGCAGTGGCTGGAGGGCTGGCAGCTGTCGGGCATCTCGAACGTACGCAGCGGCAATCCACTGACGCTGTTTGTGCAGGCGAACCGGTCGCGCTCGTTGTGGAGCCCGTCGCTGGGACCCGGACTCGGTCCGGACCGTCCGAGCATTTCGCCCGGCTTCACGCATCAGAGCGCGGTGCTTGGCTCGCCGGACCGTTATTTCAACCCGGATGCTTTCTTCCTGCAACCGGCGGGAACGCTTGGCAATCTGGGCCGCGGCGCTCTGATCGGGCCGAACCTGCGCTCGTTCGATCTGTCGCTGCTCAAGAATATCCGTTGGTCGAGGCTGGGCGATTCCGGGCGCATTCAGTTCCGAGTGGAGGCGTTCAACCTGTTCAACCGGGCCAATTTTGGGCCACCTTCGCTGCTGGCATTTGCGGGGAGCCGCGATGGAGAAGCGCCGTTCAGTTCGCTGGGCCTCGTGCGGAACACGACGACGTCGAGCCGGCAGATTCAATTGGGATTGCGGTTGTCGTTTTAGCATCCGGCTGGACTCGTCTACACTAGTCGGTATGACTCGCAGAGGTTTTCTCACTGCGGCGGGTGCGGCGACGCTTGCCCCCGCGCAGACGGGGACTCGCAAACCGAATATTCTGTTCATTCTCGCCGACGATCTTGGATACGGGAATCTCGGTTCCTATGGCGCGAAAGAGATCAAAACCCCACATCTGGACAGAATGGCAACGGAGGGGATGCGGTTCACGCAGGCTTATGCGGGTTCCACCGTCTGCGCGCCGTCGCGCTGCTGCCTGATGACGGGATTTCATACCGGGCATGCGCGGACGCGGGGCAACAAGTATCCTGATCTGCCGTTGCGCCCGACGGATTTAACAGTCACCGAGATTCTGAAAGAGGCGGGTTACAGGACGGGGTTGATCGGGAAATGGTCGCTCGGGCAGCTTGGTTCCACAGGCTATCCGACGCGGAAAGGTTTTGATGAGTGGTTCGGGTTCTTTTCACAGACGCACGCGCACAACTACTATCCTGAGCATCTGCTGGAGAATGAGACGGGCTATCTGCTGCGCGGCAACATGGGGACGCAGCGGAAAGATTACGCGCACGACCTGTTCACCGAGCGCGCGTTGAAGTTCCTGGACAAGCGCTCCGCGCAGCCGTTCTTTCTAAAGCTGGCTTACACGATTCCGCACGCGGATAACGAGCTTGGCCGGGACACGGGTGACGGCATGCCGGTTCCATCCACCGATCCCTATACGGACCGCAACTGGCCTCCGCAGGAGAAGAAGTTCGCGGCGATGATCGCGCGGATGGACGCCGATGTGGGGCGGATCATGGACAAGCTGAAGCAGAACGGGCAGGACAAGGACACGCTGATCCTGTTCAGCTCCGACAATGGACCACATCGGGAGGGGGGGCACAATCCGGAGTTCTTCAACGACAACGGGCCGTTGCGAGGGATCAAACGGGACTTGTATGAAGGCGGCATCCGCGTGCCGTTTCTGGCATGGTGGCCGGGTACAGTACAGGCGGGTCAGGTGAACGATCATGTTTGCGCATTCTGGGACTTTCTGCCGACGGCGTGCGATCTGGCCGGCGTGGTTCCGCCGCGCGGCATTGACGGCATCTCGATGGCGCCGACGCTGCTGGGCAAGCCGGGTCAGCGCCGGCATGAGTATCTCTACTGGGAGTTCCACGAGCGCGGCTTCCAGCAGGCTGTGCGAATGGGCGACTGGAAGGGCGTTCGTACGGGCCCGGGCAAGCCGGTGGAGCTGTATGATCTAAAGACATCATTGGACGAGCAAACCAATTTGGCGGCGCAGAATCCGGGCGTTGTGCGCAAGATCGAGGAGATCCTTTCTGGCGCGCGGACGGAGTCGCCGGACTGGCCGCGAAAGAGCTAAAACATCAGTAAGGAGCCGCAAGCATGGAAGCACAGAATTATTCAAACCACAGAAAGTACGTCCCACTGTTCCACATGGTGCTGTTCCCGGTACTTGTGCTGACACTAGGTGGCGCGAGCGTGAATCTCTACCAGTCGATTGGAGATCATCAGAGGATTTACAGCGCCTCGCTGATTCTCGTGCTGGTGCTCTGCTCGATTGGGATCTTTTTCCTCTGCCGGATCTTCGCGCTGAAGGCGCAGGATCGCGCGATCAAGGCTGAGGAGAACCTGAGGCACTACGTGCTGACCGGGAAGCTCCTGGACGGGCGGCTGACGGTGCGCCAGATTGTCGGGCTGCGGTTCGCCTCTGACGAGGAGTTTGTGGAACTGGCGCGGAAGGCCGCCGCGGAGAATATCGGCGAAGAGGAGATCAAGCAGTCCATCCGAACCTGGCGGGCCGATCACTACCGGGTGTAACCGCGACCGCCGGCGTCGAAGGCTGGTGGCGCCGCTTGCTTACGAGCTGATTCCGAGTTGCTGGAAGAGCGTGGCCATGTCGAAGTATTGGCGCATGGACTTGGTCTTATCTCCGGCAAGTTCGACAACCTGAACGGCGCGGAGCTCGAATGATTTTCCCGTGGCCGGGATTTCACCCGCGGGAGTCTGCATGGGACCGGTATGGGTTCCGCGCCAGGTGAGCTCCAGCGCAACGGTGTTTCCGCTTGCGTGGGCCGCGTGGAATTCACACTTGGAATCCGGCATCGCGGTGGCCCAGCCTTTCCATACGGCGAGAACATCATCGGGGCCTTGCACCTTGCGATGGGTTGCGACTTCGTCGTAGACAAAGTCGGGGGTCATGGCGTTTCTGGCAGCGGTCCAGTCCTTGTTGTTGTAGGCGATAGCGGTGGCCTTGGCCGCGTCGATGAGCGATTGCTGGGCTGGTGACATCTGTTCCTCCTATCGTCATCACTATACAACAGAAGGAAAGAGCGGCCCGGCGCCGTGGGTGTCCCCCCCCTTGTTTTGAACAACAAGCTGACGTAGGATTGCCGGCAGAGACCCACAAGGGGGGGTATGAGATGAATGGAA
>Ga0194120_10000087_pt1 | contig 143427 bp, 134 predicted proteins | sample TA2MahCa65mmetaG_FD_148642 | JGI IMG/M metagenome (GOLD analysis project Ga0194120, IMG submission 148642) | Freshwater microbial communities from Lake Tanganyika, Tanzania - TA2015019 Mahale Deep Cast 65m | ecosystem: Environmental > Aquatic > Freshwater > Lake | place: Tanzania: Lake... | reverse complement strand
CGAGCTTACCGAAAGCGACTTGAGCCAGGTTAGAGCCCATGGCATTGAAGTCAACCTTGGCAACGTTATCGCCCAGTTTGCTGAAGTCAACGGCGCCAACATTTTGACCCATGGCTTTGAAGTCAATATTGGCCACATTCGATCCGAATTTGCTGAAATCGACATTAGCTACATTGGATCCCATTGCGTTGAAGTCAATCAACTTAGGGTCAACATTGTTGCCAATGCCATTGTTGATTAAATTGATATCTTTCAAAACATTGTCAGGTATGTTTTGGGAACTCCCGCCAGGCAGGGTGTTAGCACCTGGTTGGGTGTTGCCGACTGGTTGAGGATCTGCCATATGCCCCCCTGAAATATGTATTAAGTTTTAGAATTTAATAACTTTTCTGAGTGAATGTCAAAAATTTATAGAACTCATAATTTATGTAATTAACTAACAATCTAAACAAGGGCTTGCAGCTTGAAGATAGTTGCAGATTGATTCATGAGTAGTCCAAAGGGCAGTCGGTATTTGCTCCTGCCGATCACTTAAGTCAGTATAGTAGTGGGGTGTTAGTAACTATCTTGTGAGGATGGGGTTGTATGCAAAACAAAGAAACACTTTGGAAAAATTATTTTCCGGCTTTTTTTAAAAGTGATGACTCTGCAGTTACTGAATTAATGAATTCTGCAACAGTATTTGAGTGTCCGGTTCATCAACAACTTTTTTATCCAGGCAAGGCTTGTCAGAGCTATTTGTTACTGATTTCAGGCAGTATTCGTGCTCAGATAATCTCAGATTCAGGTGAAGAGCTTTTGCTGTATCACGTGAGACCTGGCGATGCCTGCGTATTAACAACTTCCTGCCTACTGGGTGGTAACGACTATCCTGCTGAAGGAATGACCGAAACCGCTGTTCAAGGGTTTTTAATACCAGATACTGTATTTCATCAGACTTTACAGAAATCCGTTTTTTTTCAGAAGTTTGTATTTCAAAACTTCTCAAATCGGCTGGCTGAGGTTATTCAGCGTATGGCCTCGATACGTTTTGGTAGTCTTAATTCAAGATTGGCCAAATTATTACTAAGTTCGGAACAATCACAATTACAGATCACACATCAGGCGCTTGCTGACGAACTGGCTACTGCCAGGGAAGTGGTTTCAAGACATCTAAAAAGATTGGAAGGCTATGGAATATTGGTGTTGCATCGCGGCAGCATCGAAATTCTGGATGCCGCCGCATTAGCGCGCATTAGTAAGGCATTTACGGACACCTAAACTGATTCATCCTGTTTCTGATTACCAATATTCTTGATTAGTACAAAACCAATTACAAACCCGAGACAAGCTGAGAAAACCAGTGGTAAAGCAAACGGAATATCGTGAGGATCTCTTAAATTCATCTGCAATATTCCGGAAGCAATGCTGAAAATAAAATCTAACATGACACACCTACCTTTTAAAATTATAAAAATGTCCCAGTGTTTAATCAGAGGACGAAGCCATATTAGGGTAGGGGGCCTTCGGTTCAGTGACTATGTCACAAACCCCCAAAAAACAGTGCAAATCATTTTCTTAAGGCTTTCAGGTGTTCCTGCCGTTTTTTGCTCTTTGTTTGATTTAGGAATAGGCATGCCTAAATGTAATTACTATTTAAAACAATGGGTTGCGGGTTTTTATGGTTGCTGGCTCAAGCTTTCTGTATCAGGGTTTATAAGGCTGAACGACTACGCTGCCGCAAATGAATTCTAAGCTTGCTTGTTGCGAGTACTTCCATACGTGGCTAGGTTTTTAATGGTGACAATCGGTTATCTTGTCGAAAGGTAGTGAACCCAAGACCATTAACTATGATTTCTTCGTTGGCGTGACTACACTGCTAACGGATCTTGTTGGGGTGACTGTTAATGAGATCAACGTTGAAACAACTGGCAATTGCTGTTTAAATCGATTCTAGACAACATATCCAAGCCCGATTATGACCGAGTGTATAGAAAAAGATTACGTCGACATCCGCAGATGCGGAGTTGAATTGCATTCCAAAATTTTCAAAAAACTGACACTGGAAGACAGAAAGTCCTGTGCTAAGCATTTGGGGGTTTGGCACCACAAACAGGTGGTTTTAGAAACTGATGATGACATGGATTTATTCATGGATTACGCCATCTATGCTTATCGCCCAAAGTTATTCAACATGGCAGAGCGCTACCGTAGATTATTCAGTTATGAGTGCAATGCTTTTGAACTTAAATTGCTTGGACACATGAGCAAAGCCCATTATGCAATCTACCAGATTACACATACAAATAACGTCGATAAGATTGAGGCAGTAGACGTCTTCAGTAAAGTCAGTTATCAAATTGTCGACCATCACTTAGCCAAGACGGGATATAAAGGCTTAATACTGGCTGGGTATTTAATCGAATTTGGGGGGTTCGCAATACAAACAGGTGGTAGTGTGATTGTGACACGTGAAATTTTGCAGTCTGATCAAGTGGTTCAAATCATTGATCAGATGCAGGATGAATCAATTGCAGAATTTTTAAGTGATCCGATTAACGGAGCAAAACTGGCGCGATCGATTGTTGGTGCAACAATTAAATCTGGGCCATCCGAAACTTAAAGCACTCTTTAATTTAGTGAGACTTCCACTCGGGATACGTTGATTTATAACGATATAAATGGTGTCATCAATATAGTTTGATCGTGTCCATCCGCGTATGTGACGGATAGTCGGCTGGGTGCGTATTAAAGTGGGATTTTAGAGAAACATGAACGCTAGCGGAGGCTTTTGAAATGGCTGAACTGGCAATTTACCGTCAAACATAAAACTATTTATAGTTTTATCAATGGCTTAAGTGGCGGAGAGAAAGGGATTCGAACCCTTGATACCTTGCGGTATACACACTTTCCAGGCGTGCGCCTTCGACCACTCGGCCATCTCTCCTTGGATACCTATCAAGACTGCGCAGAATAATGGAATCATCCTGATTTTGCAATGACAAATCCACATTAGTACAGCCAAAAGCTAGTTTATGCTATGCAAATCAAACGTATGAATCTATAATGCTGGATTTTTCAGGGCTTGCTGCTCTGAAACCTTGCTTCACCATCCTTTGCTGATGGGAAGCTTTTTAAACCGTAAGGAGAAATCATGCGTCATTATGAAATCGTCTTCTTGGTACACCCTGATCAAAGCGCTCAGGTTCCTGCCATGGTCGAGCGTTACAAATCTACTGTAGAAGATGCTGGTGGCAAAATCCACCGTTTGGAAGATTGGGGTCGTAGACACCTTGCTTACCCTATCAAAAAAATTCACAAAGCACATTATGTGTTGATAAATATCGAATGTGATCAAGCAACTTTGGATGAATTGGAAAGCGGTTTCCGTTTCAATGACGCCATTTTGCGTAGTCAGACTCTGTTGCAAAAACACGCTGTTACTGAAGCTTCTCCAATTGCTTTGAGCGGTAACGATGGTGGTCAAAAACCGTCGGGTCGTGCTAAGCCTGAAGTTGAAGAAGATCAAGAAGACGAAGTAGCAGACGAAGAAGTCGTCGCTGATGAAGTCGAAGCTGAATAATTGCAAATAATCGAGAATTTAACATGGCACGTAATAACATTAGACGTAAAAAAGGTTGCCGCTTTAGCGGTGAAGGCGCAGTTGTAATCGATTACAAAGATATTGATTTGCTGGGCGAGTACATCACTGAAACTGGCAAGATCATTCCTAGCCGTATTACCGGTACTAGCGCGAAATACCAAAGACAATTAACCGCTGCGATCAAGCAAGCGCGTTTTTTAGCTTTGTTACCGTTTTGCGACGCACACAAATAAGCCGATAAACCGGAGCTAGAGCGGTGCAGTTTCTGGCAGCATTTATCATGAGGGGTCGAATGCAAGCCATTATGGTTGCTTCGGCCTTTGCTTTGTTGTCATTGGTTTTACCTCCGGTCAGTATTATCAGCTCCGCTGCAGTGGCTTTGGTGACATTGCGATTGGGGCCCAAACAAGGTTTTTGGGTTTTAATCGCTGGCAGTCTGGCTGCGGCAATTCTGAGTACGCTTCTGCTCGGCACTTATCAATTTGCACTGCTATACAGCGTGATATTGTGGTTGCCGGTGGCATTAATTGCTTGGGTATTACGCAATACGCGCAGTTTAGGTATTGCCTTGGAATCTGCGGTCGGGCTTGCAAGCTTGGTTGTGTTGGCTTTTTATGTCATGCAAGCTGATGTGGCAGGTTTTTGGTTGCAGATATTGGACGTTATGACCCAAAGCATGCAATCGGCGAATCCGGATGTGGCAATGGATGCTCTTAAAGATTCTGCTGAATTGTTTGCCCATTACATGACGGGTGGGGTTGCAGCTGGTTCGGTATTTGGCTTGTTGCTTGGTTTGTTTCTGGCGCGTGGCTGGCAGGCAAACTTATATAACCCGGGCGGTTTTGTACAAGAATACAAACTGCTTAGATCCAATAAGCTGATAGCATTCTTAAGTCTGTTTCTGGCTGTTGTAGCGGCATTGGCTTCTGGTCTGATTGCTGAAATCAGTCTGAATCTGCTGATGGTATTGTTTGTTTTGTATACGGTTGTAGGCGCTGCGTTTTTACATACCGCTTTTAGTGGCATGAAAAGCAGTCAATACATGGTGCCATTTTTATATATCACCTTATTGCTGATTCCCCATGTCATGGCTTTGGTTGCAGTGTTGGGTTTACTGGAATCTGCGCTGAATTTGCGCGATAAATTTAATTTGAACGGGAACGCGAGTTCCTAATTTTATCGGCTTAGGCCGAATTTTTAGAGGAAAAAAAGATGGATGTTATTTTGCTAGAAAAAATAGCTAACCTGGGTAATTTAGGGGACAAAGTAACTATCAAAAATGGTTATGGCAGAAACTATCTGATCCCGCAAGGTAAAGCGGCTCCGGCAACGCCTGCGAAAATTGCAGAATTTGAAGCCCGTCGTGCTGAATTAGAGAAATTGGCTGCTGAGAAACTGGCGGCTGCGAATGCTCGCGCCGAAGCTTTGGCAAATCTGAAAGTTGTAATCAAACACAAAACAGGCGACGAAGGTCGTTTGTTTGGTTCTGTCGGAACACAAAACATCGCTGAAGCAGCGACTGCCGCTGGCGTTGCTGTGGCGAAAAATGAAGTGCGTTTACCTAATGGTGTGATTCGTCAAACTGGCGAATACAGTATCACTGTTAGTCTGCACACCGATGTAGATGCGACTTTAGCTGTTGTTATCGAAGCAGAATAAATCGGTATGATTATCGTAACTGGGGGCGCTGGCTTTATTGGCAGTAATCTGGTTCTGGGGCTAAATGCTCGCGGTTACGATAATATTCTGGTGGTTGATCACCTAAAACAAGGTGTTAAATATCGCAATCTGGTGGAATGCCAAATTGCGGATTATTTGGATCGTGAAACTTTTCTCCAGCGCCTGCAACAGGGTGATTTCTTGGGTGAAAAAATCGAAGCGATCTTTCATCAAGGCGCTTGTTCTACTACAACTGAGTGGGACGGCCAGTACATGATGGCCAACAATTATGAATATAGCAAAACGCTGTTTCATTATTGCCAGCGTCACGATATTCCTTTTATCTATGCTTCAAGTGCAGCTGTTTATGGCGGCAACTTACAGTTTAGAGAAGCTTTGCCCTATGAATCCCCGTTGAATGTGTATGGGTATTCAAAATTTCAGTTTGATCAATACCTGCGTCGTCATCAAGCTCATTTGACCGGTCAGGTGGTGGGTCTGCGTTATTTCAATGTTTACGGTCCGCGTGAAGCACATAAGGGCAGCATGGCCAGTGTGGCTTATCATCTGAATAATCAGCTGAAAGAAGGCGATGAGATTCGTCTGTTCGAAGGTTGTGATGGTTATGCCAATGGCGAACAGCGTCGAGATTTTATTTATGTCGGTGATGTTGTTGATATCAATCTGTGGTTTTTAGATCACCCGGAAGTTTCAGGGATTTTTAATTGCGGAACAGGTCGCAGCCAGACATTTAAAGAGGTCGCGAACGCCGTGATTGCGTATCATCAACGTGGTCAGATTCGTTATATTCCTTTTCCCGAGCACCTCAAAGGTTGCTATCAAAGCTTTACCGAAGCCAATCTTGATCATCTACGCAGCGTAGGTTGTGAGCATCGATTCAGAACGGTAGAAGAAGGTGTCAGCCTCTATATGGCTTGGTTAAATCACTAAGCTGATTACCACACATTTCTTGCTAGTTTAATAGCATGGTCTTATTCTTTGATTCTAAATAAAACAACAGGAGCACAGGATGTCAGCACACTATCAATATATCCGTTGGTTTAACGAACTCGGCATTCACGATATCCCTTTAGTCGGCGGTAAAAATGCTTCTTTAGGCGAGATGTACCGTGAATTAGCAGCGCAGGATGTTAAAGTTCCGAATGGCTTTGCCATTACGGCTGAAGCCTACCGCTACATCCTCGATCAGGCGGATGCCTGGCCAAAATTACATGCTTTGCTGGATGAGTTGGATCCAGATGATGTTAATGATCTGGCATTGCGCGCACAACAAGCCCGTGATTTGGTGTATGGCGCCCCTTTGCCAATTGATTTGCAAACTGAAATCCTGCAGGCTTTCTCGGAATTAGCCGAGCAATATTCTGAACAATTAACTGTTGCCGTTCGAAGTTCAGCAACGGCGGAAGATCTGCCAACGGCCAGTTTTGCCGGTCAACAAGATACCTATCTCAATATTCGCGGTGGTGACAGTTTGCTGGATGCCTGTAAACGCTGTTTTGCCAGCTTGTTTACAGATCGCGCTATTCATTATCGTCTGGACCAAGGCTTTGATCATTTCAAAATTGGTTTGTCGATCGGTGTGATGAAAATGGTACGTTCAGATTTAGCAGCCAGTGGTGTGATGTTTTCTTTGGATACCGAATCAGGTTTTCGGGAGGCGGTTTTTATCACCGGTGCTTATGGACTGGGTGAAAATGTGGTGCAAGGCGCGGTGGATCCGGATGAGTTTTATGTGCATAAGCCGACTTTTAATCAGGGCTATCGCAGTGTCTTAAGACGCGCACTGGGGGCTAAAAAGATCAAAATGATCTACAGTCAGGGGCATACGCGTGAGGCGACCCGCAATGTTGTCACCAGTAAAACCGAGCGTCAACACTATTGCATTAGCGATGCTGAAGTTTTACAGCTGGCAGAATATGCATTAAAAATTGAACAGCATTATGCTCGTCCCATGGACATGGAGTGGGCCAAAGATGGTTTGGATGGGGCTTTATATATCGTTCAGGCACGGCCAGAAACGGTCGCGTCTCAGCAAGTGGGGCAGGTATTAGAGCATTATCAATTGCAAGAATCAGCACCGGTTCTGACTAAAGGTCATGCTGTGGGTAGCAAAATAGCAGTGGGTAAGGCGCGGGTAATCCAGAATGTAGGTCAGTTAGGTGACTTCAGGCCAGGTGATGTTTTGGTTGCTGACATGACGACGCCTGACTGGGAGCCTGTGATGAAAATGGCGGCGGCAATCGTCACCAATCGTGGTGGTCGTACCTGTCACGCGGCCATTATTGCGCGAGAACTCGGCGTGCCAGCGGTGATTGGTTGTGAACATGCAACTCAGGCCATTGCCAATGGCACTGATGTCACGATTTCTTGTGCGGAAGGCGATGTTGGTCTGGTGTACCAAGGTCAGCTGCACTTTGAAATTCAACGCAATGATATGTCAGAGCTGCGCCGTCCGAAAACCCAGATTATGTTGAATCTGGGTAATCCGGAGCTGGCATTTAAACACAGCTTTTTGCCGAATGATGGTGTGGGTTTGGCACGGATGGAATTCATTATTAGTGAATACATTAAAGCCCATCCTATGGCCTTGATTCATCCTGAAAAAGTCCATCATGCTGACGATCTGGCAAAACTTAAAGCCTTGACGCTGGGTTATGAAGATCCTAAGGAATTCTTTATCCAACGTTTATCAGAAGGAGTGGGGACCATTGCAGCAGCCTTTTATCCTAAGCCGGTTGTTGTGCGAATGTCTGATTTTAAAACCAATGAATACGCGGCGTTATTGGGTGGCAAATGGTTTGAACCCGTAGAGGCCAATCCTATGATTGGGTTTCGCGGGGCATCACGCTACAGTCATCCGAATTACGCTGAGGGTTTTGCGCTGGAATGTGCAGCCATGAAACGGGTTCGAGAGGTGATGGGGCTTACCAATGTTATCCTCATGATTCCGTTCTGCCGGCGCGAGGCTGAAGCCGTAAAGGTCTTGGATTATATGGCTGCGCAGGGTTTGCGTCGTGGCGAGCAAGGCTTAAAAATTTATGTGATGTGCGAAATACCCAACAATGTGATTGAGATTGATGCCTTTGCCAAATTGTTTGATGGTTTTTCGATTGGCTCTAATGATCTGACCCAGTTAACCCTGGGCGTGGATAGGGATTCAGAAATTGTGGCCGATGATTTTGATGAGCGTGACCCTGGAGTCAAAACCATCATTAAGATGGCAGTTGATGGTGCACGGCGTAATCACCGCCATTCTGGTCTATGCGGACAAGCGCCATCTGATTATCCCGAAATGGCGGAATATTTAGTGGAAATCGGAATTGATTCAATCAGTCTTAATCCGGATAGCGTGTGGCAAACTACGCAACGGATTTTAGCTTTGGAAGCAAAGCTTGGACGCTAATCAATTTCAGGCCTTACGGGGGCATCCTGACTTTCTTAGTGGTTTTAATTACGGATGGCATGGCGTAAAATCCCGCCACTTTCTTATCTTGGGAGTTGCAAAATGAAACATTGTTTATTCATTGCCTTATTATTGGTTTCTGTAGTGGCTTGGGCGGAAGATAAAGCCGATGAATGGGGTGAGACAACCTTGTCTGAACAGACGATTGAAAAAATTCAACAAGCACAGATTACTTACAAACAATGTGTCGTTGATGCGATGCGTAAACCGGATTACGCCAAACTCGAAAGCCGTCAGGCGACCGATGCCGTGATCAAAAGTTGTGAGTCTGTTTTAGCCGAAATGCGTAAGGTTTACACCAGTGTTGAGGTGCCGGGTGTGATTGCTGATCGTCATCTCAAAAAAATGCGCATCGATGTGACACGGAAAGTTTTGCAACAATTGATGTATGCCGAAGCCGCTAAGCAAGCCGGTGCGCAACCCTAACAGATATTTGGATATCCATGAATAATTTGACCATTGATCTCGCTTTACAACCGAGTGTATTAGACGCTTGGCATGTTGCGCTGGGCGCTACAGCCGCAATAGCCATACTTCTGACCTTGATTTTTATGCTTGCCTGGCTTGCAGCGCGGAGTCGTGCAAAGCATGTCGCGCAGCCACAAATTAAGGTGGTTGAAAAAGTCGTTGAGGTGGAAAAAATTGTCGAAGTGTCTAAACCCGCTGTCGCACCCGAACCGATTATTCTCAAGGAAGCCAGCAGTGATGCTGCGTTGCAATTGTTAGCCATTTTACAAAAAGAAGCGCGCTTTCTGGATTTCATCCAGGAAGACATGACTGCCTATAGCGATGCCGATATTGGCGCTGCCGCCCGGATTGTTCATCAAGGCTGTACTAAGGCGATACAAGAACACTTTGTCGTGGAGCCTGTGAGCACTTTGACTGAAGGCGCGCCAATTGTTTTGCAAGATGGCTTTGATGCAGCGGCGTATCGCCTGATTGGCAATATTTCAGGGTCGGCGCCGTTTAACGGTACTTTGGTGCATAGAGGTTGGCGAATTGCGCAGGTGAAACTGCCGCAATTAACCCAAACCCATGATGCGCATATCATAGCCGCTGCCGAGGTTGAGCTTTAATGTCGAATCCACGTTACTCGGTTGGTATCGATTTAGGTACCACGCATTGCGTATTATCGTATCTGGATTTACACAGTCCTGAAGAACAAGCTTTACCGACTGTGCTAGCCATTCCGCAATTGATCGAACCCGGGGTGATTGAAGCACGTCAGCAGTTGGCTTCGTTTGTTTATCTCCCTCATGCGGTGGAAATTGCTGAGGGTTCCAGTACCTTGCCATGGACGGCCAAAGCCGAATACCTATTGGGGGATGTAGCGCGTTTTCTGGGAGCAAAAACCCCAATTCGCCTGGTTTCCAGTGCCAAAAGCTGGCTGGGTCATAAGGGTATGGATAGCAGACAACCGATTCTACCCAGTGAAGCACCCGAAGATGTGGAACGGATATCGCCATTTACAGCAAGTGCAGCGTATTTACAGCATTTGACTGCAGCCTGGAATTTTCAGTTCCCAGAGCATCCCTTGCAGGATCAGCAAGTGACCATTACTGTGCCAGCTTCTTTTGATCCTGCCGCACGGGAAATGACCATTGATGCCGCGCGCTCTGCCAGTTTGGCGCATGCCAGTTTACTCGAAGAGCCGCAAGCTGCTTTATACAGCTGGATTGAATCCAATCATGCTAACTGGCGTGAACTGGTGAAGGTTGGTGATGTCATTTTGGTAGTCGATATTGGCGGTGGTACCTCAGATTTCTCGTTAATCGCAGTGACCGAAGAGCAAGGTAATTTGCAACTGACTCGGGTCGCTGTCGGTGATCATATTTTATTGGGCGGCGACAATATGGATTTGGCGCTGGCTTATACTGTTAAAGCCAAAATTGAGACTCAAATTGGCAAGCGTCTGGAAGGCTGGCAATTGCAGTCTTTAACGCATGCCTGCCGTTCAGCCAAAGAAAGTTTATTCAATCAGCCGGAATTGCAACAAATCCCTATCGTGATTGCCGGCCGTGGTTCGTCTTTGATTGGTGGCAGTTTACGCAGTGAGTTGACACGTGAAGAATTAACCCGAGTTTTAGTGGAAGGTTTTTTGCCGCAAGTTGATGTGAGCGAAGTCGCCATCTCCAGACCACGCAGTGGTTTGCGCAGCACCGGTTTGGATTATGCTCAGGATGTTGCTATTACCCGGCATCTCGCTGGTTTCTTATCGCGTCAGGCGAGTGCTGCCCGGGATTTGCCTGGATTTACGGATGGCAATCATGCCAGTTTTTTACAGCCTAGCTGTGTGCTGTTTAATGGCGGTGTGCTTAAGGCGTCGATTCTGGCGCAGCGATTATTGACACAATTAAACCTGTGGCTAAATACTGCAGGTGCCGAGCCCGCGAGACTATTGGCGGGGACAGATTTGGATCTGGCAGTAGCCCGTGGTGCCAGTTACTTTGGCTATGTACGTCAAGGCAAAGGTGTCCGCATCAAGGGTGGTTTGGCCGCCGCTTATTATGTGGGGGTGGAAACTGCGATGCCGGCTGTTCCTGGTCTGGCTCCCGAAATTGAAGCCTTGTGCATTGCGCCAATGGGACTGGAGGAGGGTAGTCAGATTGAACTGCCCAATGAGGAATTCGGTTTGATTATTGGCGAACCGGTTAAATTCAGGTTTTTTGGTTCTAAAACCCGACGTGATGATAGTGCCGGGATGCGATTGGAATACTGGAACGATGATGAACTGGAAGAATTGGATGAGATTGAGATCAGTCTCCCTGAGTCCGGTTATCAAGCGGGCGAAGTAATCCCCGTTCATTTATCGGTCTTAGCCAGCGAAGTGGGAACCCTGGAATTGCAAGCTATTTCCCGCCGGGATGGACAGCGTTGGAAAATCGAGTTTGATGCACGGCTGGCGGAATTAATTTAAGCCTGTTAAGCCAAGGGTGGTTGGGGTTCTGCCTCGCTCAGTATCTCGACATTGTCCCCGACACTGATGCTGCCCAGACTGTCGTGGATCGCGTTCTGGCCAAAATAGACTTTGTTATTATGTTTTCGCCAATTTGCCAGAGCCGTTAATACGGCTTTTTGCGATTCACCACTGTCTGGATCAATACTCGGAATAGTGCAGCGCGAGCAGGGCTTGGGAAGTCGGAAGTTAATCCCGTTGATACGAATTTTACGCCAGCGATCTTCGGCAAATGCGCCACACTCTGTGACGACGAGATTGGTTCGGAAGCGGCGCATGTCAAGGTTTAAACCACTTTTGTGGTTAAAATCGGCTAAGGAGGCATCGGACGCTATTAATAAGGGAAAACCATCCGAATACGCGGTTTGGTCAGTATTAAACGCATAATCCGGATCCACCTGACGTGTTTGGTGATCGGGGTGATAAACCAGTTGGCAAGGATGGTCAAGTACTTGGCTGAACCAATGACTCAGTGACTCCGATACTGTTTGACCCTGGCCCGAATATTCCCAGACCTTGATGTCAATCAATGCTCCGTTTGCTGGTAGCAATGGCATGCTGATGGGGTCATATCCCTCGGCCTGTAACCAGAGATGATCGTCCTTGATCTGGGTCTGAATTAAGGCCATTTTGCTTAAACGGCGTTGACTAAGAAATTCACCTTGAGCATCCACCAGCATCCAGCAGCGGTCATACAGTAGTCCTGTTTTAACCAGTGGCCATTGATTGACGCTGATGCCCGGCAGTGATTTGATTGGATAGATGATGATTTGGCTAACTGCTGGCATAGGTGATGTTTGGGTTGACGATGAAAGGTTTATTTTAAAAAGAGTCTCATGATAATGAATATACGCTGCTTAATTGGATTTTTTATGCTGGCTTTCAGCGTCTCAGGCCTGGCGGCGGCGAAATCAAAAACGGTCGCCACAACCGCCGCAGGTCAATCATCACCCACCACCACAGCGCCAAGTTCCACTGGACGTTCCAATTCGGCTGAGAAAACCGCTAAGTCTACAGCCCAAACCGCTGCTAAACAGATCGTGAAAATTGTTTACTTCACGCAACGCACAACCCCGCCACCGGCCATGTCCAATCTGGATCCATTTATTGTCGATAAAGGTGATTTAGGCGCAGATTTAGCCATCAATGATAATAATACGACCGGCCAGTTTACCCAACAGCACTATGAATTAATTAAAGTGATTGTGCCTGTGGATGCCGATCCCGTGGCGGTTTTTAATAATCAATTGCCTAAAGATGCTGAATTAGTGGTCTTAAATGTCAGTGCTGATCTGTTAGCGAAATTACAGGATCAGCCTGCTGCCAAAAATCGATTATTGTTTGATGCGGCGACTTCGGATGATGAAAGCCGTGCCGCCGGTTGCCGAAGCGCTGTCTTACATATGATGCCCAGTCGCGCGATGCGTGCAGATGCTTTGGGGCAATATTTATTAAAAAAACGCTGGCAGAAGTGGTTGTTAGTGGTTGGGCAAAATCCGGAAGACCAGCTTTATGCGGCGGCTATCAAACGAGCCGCGAAACGCTTTAATCATAAGATAGTGGCGGAAAAAGTCTGGAGCAATGATTTTGACAGCCGACGGACCGCGCAAGCCGATGTGCCAGTCTTTACCCAGGGTGAGGACTATGATGTATTGGTGGTTGCCGATGAGCGGGGCTGGTTTGGCGAATATTTTGACTATCGGTCTTGGTTACCCCGTCCTGTGGTTGGCACCCAAGGCTTGATCGCCACGGCCTGGCATCCCAGTCACGAAAACTGGGGCGCGACACAATTACAAAATCGATTTCGCGAACAGTCGGGACGTTGGATGCAGGAAACCGATTACGGTGTCTATCTTGCTGTTCGCGCCATAGGCGAAGCCAGCGTGCGTAGCAAAAGTAACCGGCAGTCGGTTATTCGAGATTATATGTTCTCAGATCATTTTGCCTTACAAGCATACAAAGGCATGCCATTGTCTTTTCGCGCCTGGGATGGTCAGTTGCGCCAACCCGTCTTATTAGCCGCGCCTCGTTCGATGGTGGCTGTGGCGCCTGTAGAAGGTTTTTTACATCCTAAATCGGAACTCGATACCTTAGGCTACGATCAGGCTGAATCTGCCTGTCACTTTTCGCCCTAAGGTTGCATGCCAGGTATGCCTAGTGCCTGAATCAAGGGGGTATTGGAGGTTTCCTGATAGGCTAATAATTTGCCATAGTGTCGCCATGCCTTAAATGCCAGTGCGTGCGATAAAACCCGGATTGGATAGTCACGCGGTAAGGTCTGTAGATAGGGCTGCATACTGACAAAATCATCAGCCCCGTATTGATCCATGATAAATCTTAAACCACCGTTGCTGGGGCCAATATTGAAGGCTAGCAAGCCTAGGTATAAATCATCATGCATCTGGCTTAAATAGAATTTAAGCGTAGCGGCCGCAAGGTGAGCATTGTGTTGAGGATTATTTAAATCCAGTTGTTTTACCCTTAATTTGTCGCGGGTGGCTTGTTGGATAAATCTAGAGACTGCCGTAATCTGGTATAAGCCATGACCACCATCCTGACTGACACGCGGCAGAAAAGAAGACTCTGTAGCGGCTAATCCCAACAACAGATCGGGGTCTAAATCATATTGATTAGCCGTTTCTTGTATCAGCACCTGGTAGGCCCGTGCTCTGTCAATAAGCTGCAATTCCCATTTAGGATCTTGTCGCCGGTAAGCGGCATAGACTTGATGGGCCACATTTTCGCTCTGAACAAGTTGTTTACCACCCACCAGGGTTTTGAAATGCTCAATGTGTTGCCAATAGCCCTGTGTATACATGATCACGATAAGCGCGGTGCTGATGAGAACGGAACCCAATGCCGGAGAGTAAGGCCATTTTTTGACTAATCGCGTTCGAGCCTGGCCCCAGTATCGGAATGCCGCGGCAGTTATAACAATATATGCCACCAGGCCTAAGCTAAAGGGCAGCAGATTACTGACATAATTGGTGCCACTAAAATGTTTTGCCAGCAGCCCCAAGCATAACAAGGCTGACACAGCGATTATGAAGATCAGATTGCTTAATTCCATCCAGAATAAGTATGACTGGACAGTCATAGGTTTTTTTGCTTTTTTCCTCGGCCGCGCTTGGGCTTTATGCGACCGGGACTTACGCGAGTGAGGCGGTTTGGAATAGGCTGTTTTTGACATGCGTATCAGCAAAATGGGCATGAAACTGTGCCTAGGCTAGTTGAGCCAGGTCATGATGTAAATCATTTTTTCATGGATTGCCGCTTTGACGAAGGCTAGGGCGATGGTATATTCATACTGTTGGTAGGTTTTTGAACCGCCTATTCAATCTGATAATAATAACCGGGGTTAGGTTGGACTTGCTTCCTTGCCCTTATGTAGGTAAAGCCTAGAAACTACAAGGATCATTCTATGCAACCGCAAGACTATTTGCCGTTTTTTCAAGATCTCGCTCTTCAAACTTACCAAACTACACTTGAGTTGCCTGTTTATGCCGCTAGTCTGACCGTCATCGTCTGGCTATTGACTGCTATTTTTTACAGCATTCGTATTAGCTTCATCAAAGGTCATCTCAAGCGCGCTTTGAAAGCGGGTAAAGAAATTCAACTGGCCCTTCACGAAGCCGAGCAACGTGAGCAAGTTGCGCAAGAAGCCGCTTTGCAACATCAGGCTCAGAAAGAACAGAGCGACCAAGTGAGTGCACAATTATCCGGACGTCTTGAAGAATTGTCACAGCAGTTCATACAATCGATTCATGCTTTGGCGGCGAATCCTGATCTAGGTCAGCAAGGTTTAACCGCAACCCCTGGTCTTGCCCCAGAGGCGCTTTGGCAACGTCTTAATGCGGCCAGTTCTCAAATTGCAGATAAACTGCTTGAAGAACGTCGTGCCTTGTCAGATATGCAGCAAGCAGTTCAGGATGAGGTAGCAAAAACCGCGGATAAAGAACAGCAATTACAAGCTGCGCAATTACGATTAGAAAGTCAAAGTCAGCAGTTAGCTAAATTGAGTCTGGCTCAAGAAGAACATAAAGCCGAGTTAGCGGCTCAACAACAAGCCAGTCAGCAACAGTTACTGGCATTAGAAGATCGCTATCGTCGAGAAATGGCTGCACTTAAGGCGAGTAAGCCTGAACCAAAACCCGAAGTTAAGCTAACGCTATCGTCGACACCGATTGAACCCGTGCCAGCCCCAGCTCCAGCTCCAGCACCGCTAACCACCGCGGCTGTGACCCCGGATGCTTTTAAGTTTGCTACACAAGCAAGCCCGGTTGCCGATAATGATTCAGCTGTCGAGTTAAATGCTTCAACTGCATTCCGTGCAGCGCCAATCAATCCGCTTGCGTCAGAGGCCTCCATAGTGCCGCCCGTGATCACGCCTGAACCAACCACGCTTGCTGCGCCACAGGCTGTGGCTGAACCGGAAAAACCCAAGCCATCAGTTTCTGTTACCACTGCTGCTAAAGCGGCAACTCCGTCCAGCACTCAGTCGACAGCGGCTGCAAGCAGCAACAAACTGAAAGGTTTTTTTGCCAGTGCCAAAGACACCTTTAAAAAGATTGATCAAAAACTAGGCAGTCCTTCTGATGAACCTGCGATTAGCGTTGCAGAAGAGGAGTTGGTCGTTACGCCAGCGGTTCAGGCAGTTGAAGATCTTGCGGGTGGTCCGGTGAGTTTGCCGCCTTTGACAGAAGCCTCAACTGAATCTGCACCACCGGCGACCGAAAAACTGACTGCATCAAATGTCACTGTCCCGGAAGCTAAAAAGAAAGTGCAGTTGGGTGGCTTGTTGAATAAGCTCAAACGCAAATAAATCTTAGGGGTGATTACGCGCTGCTAATCGGGGAATATCTTCTGAGATAAACAGCGCGGGATCCACCGTTTCTTTATTTAAGTACATGATCCAATGCAAGTGAGGCCCTGTGACGCGTCCTGTGTTGCCCACTGTGCCTAAAAGCTGGCCTTGCTCCACTCGCTGTCCATTCTGAACCTGAATTGCCGTCATATGCAGGTAGGCACTTAATAAGCCTTGGCCATGATTGATAAATACCGTGTTGCCGTTAAAAAAGAAATTTCCCGTGCCGATGACCGTGCCAGAGGCGGGAGCCAGTATCGGCGTGCCGGCAGCAGCAGCGATATCGAGTCCATTATGGGGATTACGGGGTACTTCATTAAAAAAACGTTTCAAGCCAAACAGACTGCTTAAACGGCCATCGACGGGTGCCTTAAAGTCGGTATCCACCGCACCTTCAGTCCAGACATTTTTGATGTTTTCCATGAGCTGTTTTTCAGCTTCAATGCGTTTTATATCGTCCGGATTCATTTCATCGACCAGACGTTTGTTTTCAATTTTTAAATGTTGTTCTGGATAATGTTTGTCCAAGACCAGAAATGTAAAGGTTTCTGGTTTACCGTTCCGTTCAATCTGGATTTCATGCATACCCGGAGCGGTCGAGAGTGGAATACCCACTAACGCTTGCCACTGATTTTGTCTGGGGATGACGAGGACGCGGTTATTGTTAAAAAACACTTTTGGTGCCAACCCACGGCTTTCACCCAAATTGATTTCGGCAATGCCACCGGGAACCCAGGCCGCTTGCGGGTAAGCATCGGCCAGACACAGGCTAGGGAGTAAGCTTAGAAATAACGCTCGTATCATGAATAATCTCTTCAACTTGACTGATGACCTGACCATGAGCCAGGCGGCTTAACATTTTGTCACCCGGTTGCAACTGCAAGCTAGACTTGATGATCTGAGCATTTCCGGGGATGAGGTTGATGCTATAGCCACGTTCCAGGGTCGCAAGCGGGCTGATAGCATGCAGAGTCTGCGCGACGGCAGCCTGTTTTTGTTTGAGACTCGTCAACTTGCTCTGCATCAGACCAATCATCGCTTTTTCCCAATACAGAAGTTGCTGTTGATGTTGATGAATGCGGGCAGTGGGTTGGAGTTGTTGTAAGCGGTAATTCACCAAGTTCCAGCGTTGGTGCTGATGGTGTAATCGATGTTGCAAGGCCTGACGTAAGCGTTGTTCGATTTCATCTAAGCGCTGGGCATTACGTTGATATTGCTGTCCAGGGTGTTGTCGTAACAAGGCTTTTGCAAGCCAGTGCAGGTGCTGGCGTCTTTTTTCCTGCAAACGTTGCCAATTTTGCAGCAAACTGCGTTCATACTGTTCAAAACTATATAACCAGTCCGCTTGCAAAGGCACTGCGTGTTCAGCCGCAGCGGAGGGGGTGGCAGCACGATAATCGGCGACAAAATCACTGATGGTGATATCAACTTCATGACCCACACCTGAAATAACCGGAATCTGGCTGGCAGCAATCGCTCGAGCAACGATTTCTTCATTGAAGGCCCATAAGTCTTCCAGTGAGCCGCCACCACGTGCTAAGAGTATGACATCAACCTCTGCTCTTTGGTTGGCAAGATTTAAGGCTCTGGCAATTTCAAACTTAGCCGTTTCACCTTGCACGGCCACTGGGTAAACAATGACAGGAATAGCAGGGAAGCGACGTCTGAGAACGGTGAGAATGTCGTGTATCGCAGCACCGCTGGGTGAGGTAATCACACCTATGTGTTTAGGAATCAGGGGCAGGTCGGCTTTGCGACTTAAATCAAACAAACCTTCGCTCTGAAGTTTATCTTTGAGCTGTTCAAAAGCCAGTCGTAAAGCACCATCACCGGCGGCTTCCATGTGTTCGACCACCAGTTGATAATCGCCACGGGGTTCATAGAGGCTGACTTCTACACGAGCGATGACTTGTGCGCCATTGCTAGGCTTGATTTTGCAGCGTTGCAATTGGCCCCGAAACATCGCGCAACGGACTTGCGCCTGCGCATCTTTGAGGGTGAAATAAATATGCCCGGAGGCGGGCATACTGAGATTGGAAATTTCCCCGGTAACCGAAACGCTTAAGAAATGTTGAGCCAATAAGCGTTTGGCTTCACGATTGAGCTGGGAAACGCTGTAAACTTTTTCATCCATGGGGGTTTACAGCGCTGGATTCTAGGCGCCGAACGGACTTTCCAGTACGATAGTTTCGTTACGATCAGGCCCTGTCGATAAGATGGTGACTTTAACGCCGACTAATTCTTCCAGACGTGCAATATAGGCCTTGGCATTGGCTGGCAATTGCGCAAAATCAGTCACTCCGGCCGTAGTACCTTCCCAGCCGGGCATTTCTTCAATCACCGCTTCACAGGCTTCATACTGATCCGCACCCAGAGGTGCAGTTTCCGTCAGCTGGCCGTTGATTTTGTAGGCTGTACAGATACCAATTTTATCCAGACCATCGAGGACATCGAGTTTAGTCAGACAAATACCACTCAGGCTGTTTAACTGGGCAGATTTACGCATGGAAACCGCATCAAACCAACCGCAACGACGTTTGCGACCGGTGGTTGCACCGAATTCATGACCTTTAACACCCAGATGTTCACCGTAGTGGTTATCTAGTTCAGTTGGGAAGGGGCCATTACCGACGCGGGTTGAATAGGCTTTAGTAATACCCAGGACATAATCGATAGCAAGCGGACCCACACCAGTACCGGTTGCAGCACCGCCGGCTGTGGTATTTGACGAGGTAACGTAGGGGTAGGTGCCGTGATCGATATCCAAGAGCGCGCCTTGAGCACCTTCAAATAAAATGTTTTGACCTTGTAATTGATATTGATTCAGTTCCTCACCGACATCGGTCAACATCGGTAGGATCATTTCACCGAGTTTCAAGGTATCTGCCAGCACTGTTTCATAATCGACTGCATCAGTGTGGTAGTAATTGACCAACATGAAATTATGGTAATCAATCAGATCTTTCAAACGTTTGGCAAACTCTTCAGTGTTGCGAAGATCTCCGGCTCTCAGACCGCGACGCGCGACTTTGTCTTCATAGGCAGGACCAATGCCGCGACCAGTGGTGCCAATCGCTTTATTGCCACGGGCTTTTTCACGGGCCTGATCGATGGCAACGTGAATAGGTAAGATCAGCGCACAAGCTTCACTGATGGTTAAGCGATTTCTGACAGGTACACCGGATTTTTCCAGAATATCGATTTCTTTCATTAAGGCTTGTGGGCAAAGCACCACACCATTGCCTATCATGCACTGCACGCCTTCACGTAACACACCGGAGGGTATGAGATGCAAAACGGTTTTTTCACCATTGATGACTAAAGTATGGCCTGCATTATGGCCACCTTGAAAACGAACGACGGCAGCCGCCTGTTCAGTGAGTAGGTCGACGAGTTTACCTTTGCCTTCGTCGCCCCATTGTGTACCAATCACTACAACATTCTTTCCCATTTTTAGAACCTTAAACGTATGGTTTAACTACCCAGTGTGTATCTTGTTTTTCGAGTATGGCTGTACAACCCAAGTCCTGAGCTTGACCGGACTGATTGGGTAGATGCTCAATAACTGTTATACCTTGTGCGCGCAAATCGCGGATCTGTTGGTAAAGATCAGGGTCGTCGACACTTGGTGCAAATATGATGGTTTTGCGTGATTGACTGACGCTGGCGCGATATAAATTCACTAAAATACGCAAATCGGCACTGAAACCTGTCGCAGCCCGGGCACGACCAAAAATTTGTCCGATATTGTCATAGCGACCACCGCGGGCAATTTCACGTCCTACGGACGGGATGAAGGCCGCAAAGACGATACCGGTGTGATAGTGGTAGCCGCGCAATTCACCTAGATCAAAACTGACTGCCAGTTGTGGGAAATCGCGTTGTAATTTATCTGCTAGTTGACTGAGATCGGCCAGGGCTGTATTCAGATCAGTGAGTTGATCACCAAACAGTTGCCGAGCCTGATTCAGGATAGTGCGGTCGCCATTGAGTTTGGCGAGTGCTGCTAAGGCTTGTTTATGTGATGCATCGATAGCAAATGATTCGACGAGTTCGTGGAGTTCCGCGACGGCTTTGCGTTGTAGGACATCAAATAATTCGGCTTCCTGTTCGCTGCTCAATCCGGCTGCCTGGCTGAGACTGCCAAAAATACCGACATGGCCCAGATCTAGATGAACGTTTTCAATGCCGCTAATGGCTAACATTTCCAGCATCAAGCGAATGACTTCGTAATCACTTTCTATGCCTTGATGACCATAAAGTTCAGCACCAATTTGCATGGGGCTACGCGTCTTTTCCAGTCCATCACCCACTGCATTTAAGGTGGTACCGGCATAGCAAAGTCGAGTAGGCCAGTCGTGCTTGAGATTATGCACATCAATTCTGGCTACCTGTGGAGTCATATCGGCTCTTACACCCAGAATTTGACCACTGAGCGGGTCAGTTAATTTAAAGGTTTGTAAATTCAGATCATGACCTGAACCGGTTAATAAGGAATCCAGATAATCCACAAATGGAGGAATTACCAGTTGATAACCCCAGCTAGCAAAAGTATCGAGTATCTGACGTCTTAGGGTTTCAAGATATTCAGCCTGTTCAGGAAGGACTTCATCAATCCCGTCTGGTAACAGCCATGAGTCTTTTTTTTGCATTGTCATGTCCTAATCACAGAAAACGCCCCGGGATGGAGCGTTGTCTGCGGATTTAAAGAAGCTTATTTCTGTTGATTTTTAAAATACTTGAAGAAGTCCGAATTCGGTTCTAAAACCATAATATTGCCATTCTTACCCAAGCTTTGTTTGTAGGCAATCATGCTACGGTAAAAGGCATAGAACTCGCTATCATCGCTGGATGCTTTTGCAAACAGTTCCGCCGCTTTCGCATCGCCCTCACCGCGCATAATTTCTGAGTCACGGTAAGCGTTGCCCAAGATTATCTCACGTTGTTTATCGGCATCGGCGCGAATTCTTTCAGCCGCTTCAGAACCTTGTGAACGAAACTCGCGAGCGACTCTGGCACGTTCTGCGTCCATACGTTGGTAGACAGATGAACTGACTTCACTGGGTAAGTCGATACGTTTTACTTGGACATCGACGATGTTAATACCCAATTTGGCGGCGTGCGGTGAAACATTGGTAATTAAGGCTTCACGAATCACACTTCGATCAGAAGAAACCAGTTGTTTGATTTCACGTTTACTAAACTCACTGCGGAAGGCGTCTTTGATAATCTGGTCCAGACGGATATTGGCCTGATTCACATCACCCGCCACAGTCGTGTAAAAAGTTTTTACATCACCAATCCGCCATTTCACAAACGAATCCACGATAACGTTTTTCTTTTCTGCAGTCAGAAAACGTTCAGGCGTTGAATCCATGGTCAAGATACGTGCATCAAATTTCTTCACATTGTTAATGAATGGAATTTTGAAATGCATGCCTGGCTGATAATCAGAACCGACAATTTCACCGAGTTGAAATTTAATCACTCTTTCAGTTTCAGCGACTGTAAATACTGAAGTTGCAATCACAACTAACAGGCCACCAATAGCTACAAAAAATTTATTGCCCATGATTAGCGTCCTCTTAAATCACGTTCACGACTGTTTAGGCGTGTGTCGCTTTTGCTGTCTTTTATCGGAGTCGGTGTCGCCACTGTCACCGGCGTGGATTCATGCACAGTCGGAGCTGTGCTGACGGGCGCTTCGTGAGTTGACTGAGTTAACTTATCGAGTGGTAAATATAAGACATTGTTACCGCCTTTCACATCAACCACGACATTATTGGATTTTTCCAATACCGCTTCCATGGTTTCGATATACATGCGTTGTTTGGTAACGCTAGGTGCCTTTTTATATTCACCCAGTAATTGTGTAAATCGACTAATGTCACCACTGGCTTGGGCGATCGCTTTTTCTTTGTAGGCTTCAGACTCTTGGACAATTCGAGACGCAGCCCCCCGCGCTTTAGGCACTACATCATTGGCATAGGCTTCTGCTTCGTTGATTAAGCGCTGTTTATCTTCACGCGCTTTAATCGCGTCCTCGAAAGATCCCTGAACTTGTTCAGGTGGTTGAGCATCCTGCAGATTGACACTGGTAATCAAAATCCCGGCTTTGTAAGCATCCATTACCGACTGAATTTCCGATTTGATTGCCGCAACGATCTCACTGCGACCTTCGGTCAGTACGAAATCCATGTCACTGCGTCCGATCACACCGCGTTCAACACTTTCGGTGACTTGTTTCAAAGTCGAGGCAGGGTCGAGAACGTTAAAGGCGTAGTCTTTAGCATCTTTGACTTGATACTGAACGGCCAATCGTACATCGACAATGTTTTCATCTTTAGTCAGCATCATGGCTTCTTTAGGAACCGATCCCATCGCTTGGCCACCGCCGGAACGATAACCCACTTCGATAAAGCGGTGTTGCTCAACATTGATGATCTGCACTTGTTCAACGGGTGCAGGGATATGCCAGTTCAGGCCGGGTTGGGCAGTATTTGCATAAGCGCCCAGACGGGTCACTACGCCCCGAGTACCTTCATCAATAATATAAAAGCCACTTAAGCTCCATAAAACAGCGCCTCCAACCAGCAGAATGCCGAAACCTTTACCTTGGGTAGGTAATGGGTTTTTACGCGGTTCACCCCCAGAGGGACCACCGAATAAACCGGAAAGCTTTTCCTGTAGAGAACGAAAGACGTCGTCTAGGTCGGGTGGGCCGTTTTCGTTATTACGACCACTCCAAGGGTCTTTCTTGTCTCCACCGGGCTCATTCCAAGACATACAGGCATACTCCAAAGGCTGTTGGTGTTCGGTTAATAAGGCAATATTCTACCGTAAATTAGGGCTGACTGAAGAAATACTCGGCGCTTTTAGCAATGTTTTAAGCGGCTTCAGTCTCGATATTTTTGATGAGTCCGAGATTTTTTTGATCGATTTCAAATACAAGGTGGGTGTTGCCATCAGCATCAAAGTCTTCAGAAATGATATGCACGTAATTGAATAACTTGGCTTTAATTCCAAGTTGACTCGGTTGCAAAAGACATTGTCTGCGGACCTTGCTTTCAGCAAACAACTCCGCCAGGGCCTGATGTAATAAATCACAGCCTAATTGCTGTTGAGCAGATAACCAGACTGCTATGGGTTTGCCATCGTCACCGTAATCTATATGAGGTTCAACGTGCTCTAACAAATCGATTTTGTTATAGACCCGTAATTGCGGAACTTTATCGGCTTCAATATCTTTAAGAACCTGATTAACCTGAAAAATAGTGTCATCACGGTCGTTAGCGGCAGCATCAATCACATGGAGCAAAAGATCAGCTTCACTGGCCTCTTGTAGTGTCGAGCGAAAAGCGGCTACCAGTTCGTGGGGTAAATGGCGAATAAAGCCCACCGTATCGGCAAGAATTAGGCTATTGCCATTCTCTAAATTAAGTTGTCTTAAGGTCGGGTCTAAGGTCGCAAATAATTGATTAGCGGCATAAATTTCAGCGCCGGTCAGGGTATTGAAGAGCGTTGATTTGCCAGCATTGGTGTAACCCACCAGAGAAACGGTAGGGACTTCGGCTTTCTTGCGTTTGCTACGACCTTGGTGACGTTGCTTTTGGACTTTATCCAGACGTTGTTGGATCTGTTTAATGCGTACTGCTAGTAAGCGACGGTCGGTTTCTAACTGAGTCTCCCCGGGGCCTCTTAAGCCGATACCACCTTTTTGGCGTTCTAAGTGAGTCCAGCCACGAATCAAGCGGGTTGATAAATGTTTGAGCTGGGCCAGTTCGACCTGAAGTTTACCTTCAAAAGTTTGAGCGCGTTGCGCGAAAATATCTAATATCAAGCCATTGCGATCGACGACGCGGATTGATAAGGCTTTTTCAATATTCCGTTCCTGACTCGGGGATAAAGGATGATTGAAGATGACGATATTGGCTTCGTGTTCAGCAATCGCCTCACGAATCTCATCCAGTTTGCCAAGTCCTACAAAATGTTTGGGATCTGGACGGTGTCGGCTACCTGTCACCACAAACACTGGCTCTGCACCGGCTGATTTAGTCAGTTCTTTGAGTTCGTCAAGATCTTCTTGATCGTACTGCAGGTTCAGGTGAACGAGTATCGCTCGCTCACCCGCGTCAGGGCGTTCAAACAACCGTTAGACCTCAGTTGGCTTCAGTAGTATCCGATTCGCGACTCATCGTGACGTTTTTACCCGGCACAATGGTGGAGATCGCATGTTTGTAAACCATTTGATTGACGGTGTTTTTTAACATGACCACATACTGGTCAAAAGAGTCAACACGGCCTTGCAGTTTAATGCCGTTGACAAGAAAGATGGAGACAGGCGTGTGCTCTTTTCTGAGTGCATTCAAAAAATTATCCTGCAGGTTTTGGGCTTTAGACATCCGATTTCTCCTTTATTATTGTTATTGCCATAGATACATTACCGCCTAAACCCAATGATTTCAACACTTGGCCGAATATCGGTTCAGGCAAGACCAGGTTTTGAGGGCTGGTCTAAGGATTTTCAAGTCAGAAAATCAAGTGTTAAAGGACCAGATCTGTGTCCGTCTGGTCCTGTTAAAACGTCATTAATTAATTTTTTTGTATTTAATTCTATGCGGTGTGTCGGCATCTATACCTAAACGACGATGACGGTCCTCTTCGTAATCAGCATAGTTACCTTCAAACCAGACCACCTCACTATCGCCTTCAAAAGCCAGGATGTGGGTGGCGATACGATCCAGAAACCAGCGATCATGCGAAATAACCACGGCACAACCCGGAAATGCTAATAAAGCCTCTTCCAGCGCTCGTAAGGTTTCGACATCCAGATCATTGGTTGGTTCGTCAAGTAACAGTAAGTTACCACCACTTTTAAGCAGTTTGGCTAAATGGACGCGGTTACGTTCACCACCAGACAATTCTCCAATTCGTTTTTGCTGATCAGAGCCCTTAAAATTGAAGCGTCCCGCATAAGCACGCGAAGGGGTTTCATACCTGCCAACGGTGATCACGTCTAAGCCATCAGAAATTTCTTCCCAGACGGTTTTATTGTTATCCATGTCATCGCGCAACTGATCGACATAGGACAATTCAACGGTTTGGCCGATGGTGATATCACCCGCATCTGGTTTCTCAAAACCTGCCATCATTCGGAACAAAGTGGTTTTACCCGCCCCATTAGGGCCAATAATGCCGACAATACCGCCAGGAGGAAGTTTAAAACTCAGATTGTTAATCAATAAACGCTCACCAAAGCCTTTGCTAATGTTGTTGGCTTCAATGACAACGTCGCCCAAACGAGGTCCTGGCGGAATATAGATTTCCTGGGTTTCGTTCCGTTTTTGCACATCGACTGAGGACAATTCTTCAAAGCGTGCCAGACGGGCTTTACTTTTTGCATGACGGCCTTTGGGATTGGAGCGTACCCATTCTAATTCGGCTTTCATGGCTTTCTGACGAGAAGACTCTTGACGATCTTCAAGTTCCAGACGTTTTTCTTTTTGTTCTAACCAAGATGAGTAATTGCCTTCCCAAGGGATCCCCATGCCACGATCGAGTTCAAGAATCCAGCCGGCAACATTGTCGAGGAAGTAACGATCGTGGGTAACAGCGACCACGGTGCCAGGATAGTCATGAAGAAAACGTTCCAGCCAGGCAACTGATTCCGCGTCCAGATGGTTGGTTGGCTCGTCTAACAACAACATATCCGGTTTTGACAATAGCAAGCGACACAAGGCCACGCGTCGTTTTTCACCACCGGATAATTTAGTGACGTCGGCATCCCAGTCTGGCAATCTTAAAGCGTCTGCCGCAATTTCAAGGCTACGCTCAAGATTATGGCCGTCACAGGCGTTGATAATATCTTCCAGTTTGGCTTGTTCTGCTGCTAAAGCATCAAAGTCGGCATCTGGATCTGCATAAGCGGCATACACTGCATCCAGTTTAGCGAGCGCTTCTTTAATACCAGCCACTGCTTCTTCAATATTACCGCGAACGGTTTTGTTAGGATCCAGTTGAGGTTCCTGAGGAAGATAGCCGATGTTGATACCTTTTAAAGGAATGGCTTCCCCTTCAATTTCTTTATCGACACCCGCCATAATGCGCAGAAGAGTGGATTTACCTGAACCATTCAGACCTAATACGCCAATTTTGGCGCCGGGAAAAAAGGATAAAGAAATGTCTTTAAGGATATGTTTCTTGGGCGGGACAATTTTGCCTACCCTGTTCATCGAAAAAATGTATTGCGCCATGTGTGTATGCAGTGAACAGACAATAAAGCCGCTATTATACCTTGGGATAAGGCTTTGATCAGGGTGTTTACTCGATGGATGACTATTTTGTGGTGAAAAGACGTTTAAGCGCTACGCAATATATCGACTGTCATAGTCATCAGCCTGATTTATCGGGTGTATTCAGGATAAGAAGCCTGGATTTTAAGGAGTTTGCCAGTCAAAACGTTTTCCCGGAATTTTACTCAGTCGGTGTTCACCCTTGGCATATTGATAATCACAGTGAGCAACAACTTCAATCTTTGAACAATAATCCCCAGTTGCTGGCCATTGGTGAATGTGGTTTGGATAAGTCTATTGCCTTACCGTTGGCGAAACAAATTACCGTGTTTGAACAACACATACAATTGGCTGCTGATTGGCATAAGCCCCTGATTATTCATTGTGTTAGGGCTTATAATGAACTCATGGCCATAAAGTTGTCGCATTCCACGGCTAATGCTTGGTTGATTCATGGTTGTAATTGCAGTTTTCAACAGTTGCAACAATTGCTGGCGGCTGGGTTTTATTGTTCGTTCGGTAGCAGTTTGCTGAATCCAAAATCTAAACCCGCACAGTATCTGAAAGATCTGCCGATAGATCGTTGGTTGTTAGAAACAGATGCCCAAGCAGAAATAGGTATTGACCAGATTTATTCCTGTGCGGCTAGAATACTGGGTTGGGAGCTTGATGCATTGCATCAGCAAATGATTAAAAATTTTGAGCGGATATTGATTAATGACTGATCTGGCTTGGTTGTCACGTACTGAATTATTGCTCGGTAAGGCGAAACTCGCGAAGTTGCAAAACTCGCATGTCTTGGTTGTTGGTATGGGGGGTGTAGGATCGTTTGCCGCTGAATTCATCTGTCGTGCCGGCGTCGGGGAAATGACTATAGTCGATGGTGATGTGATTGATCCCAGTAACCGAAACAGGCAGTTGCCTGCTTTATCGACTACCCATGGCCTTTCCAAGGCGACTGTGATGGGAGAGCGCTTACTGGATATTAATCCGGATTTAAAACTGCATATCCGGCATGAATTTATTACGCCAGATACTGCAGCTGAGCTGGTGAGTCAGCATTATGATTATGTCGTCGATGCCATTGACAGTCTTACCCCCAAGATACACATGCTACGCGCAGCAAAGACCCAGAAACTTAACATCATCAGTTCTATGGGAGCTGGAGGGAAATTAGATCCTACTCAGTTAAGAGTGGTGGATATTTCTAAAACCTATAACTGTCCTTTTGCGCAGTTTATTCGTCTGCGCTTGAAGAAAAAAGGCATCAGTAAAGGTCTAAAAGTGGTGTTTTCACCTGAAGTCGTCTCAAAAGAATCCTTGATGTATACCAGTGGAACACTTTATAAGAAATCGGCTTATGGCACTATTTCGTATTTGCCAGCGGCATTTGGCGGGGTGTGTGCATCGGTAGTGATTCGTAAATTAACCGCTGACGTAGAAGACGAAGTTGCATGAAACCTAATGCCCCCAACGAATTGAATTTGGTTAATAGCGCTCGTTTGCGTGCTATACGTGATCAGCAAAGCCAAAACACAGTCCAAGCGTCAAAGTCGGTTGCGCGCCAGCCGGAAAACTGGGATTTGTGCATCGCTCAGACATTAATCGATAGCGCCTTGCATGAGCTATTGAGTCAGTTGCCGGAGGGTAAGCAGCGCAGCTTATTTAAAATCCGCTTTGGTGTCGATCCGGCGGAACTCAAGCAAGGCTCTATTCTGGAGGCTTTAAAGTTATTGAAACTGAGTCAGCAATCGCTTACAAATCCACAGGCACTTGCCGAACTCAATTATAATGGCGACCGGATTTAATCCGTTCAACCAACTATCCAGCATGTATTATTTAGAACCGAACCAAGACCACCGTGATCTGAATTTGCGTCAAGACTATGACGCAGATGCCTCTAAGCTTCAAGCCGATACCGCTCAGCACTATGATGATTGCTATCGGGATTATTTGTTTGCTTGGTGTAACACCGATAATCTTGCCTTGCATTATGGCTATTGGGACAGTGCTGCAGCGTATGATCAGCATTTAGCCTTATTGAACAAAAATGCCATTCTCTATCAAAAAGCAGGGATACAGTCGCAGGATAAGGTGTTAGATGCCGGGTGTGGTATCGGTGGTAGTAGTATCTGGATGGCACGAGAGCATGGTAACGAGGTAACTGGTATCACCATCAGTGCCAAACAGGCTCATTATGCGAGGCAACATGCTCAACGTCACAAGGTGGCGGATAAGCTTAATTTTGAAGTGGCTGATTTTTGCGCCACACCTTTTCCAGATGCAAGTTTTGATGTGGTCTGGGCGTTGGAAAGCTCTTGTCATGCGCTAAACAAAGCAGATTTTCTGGCTGAAGCCTGGCGAGTCTTGCGTAAAGGTGGGCGCCTCGTGGTTTGTGATGGATTCTTGTTGCAAAGAGAGTTTGATGATCGCCAGTGGCAGGCAGTGGTGGCCTGTTTAAACGGTTGGGCGGTGCCAAATTTATGTGAGCGCGGAGAGTTTAGCGGTTTGTTGTCCGAGCAGGGTTTTGGCAATATTATCTGTCATGATATTACTCAGCAGACTCAAGCTTCGGTTGAATATATGTACAAGGTTGCCAAGCGCTTGCGTCCTGTGCAAAGACTCAGTCAGTGGCTGGGTTTGCGCAGTCAGGCGCAGACGGCTAATTATGAGGTCGGCTTGGCGCAACAGGTGTTGTTTAATGAAAAACTCACTGAGTATTGTATTTTTACGGCTGAAAAAGTGTAGTTATGTATCGCGCCAGCACTCCTTTATTCGTTCTCAGCTTGGCTTTGATCAACCTGGTAGCCTGTGCAACTACACCCGCGGGTAGTCAGCACGATAGTTTTGCGGATTATGCCGAAGCGGTGTTTAAGCATCAGAATCAACTTATTAGTCGCTTAATGCTGTTGGCTGATTCTGATCAGCCGATTGAAGACGAAGAATTTGAAACAAAAGAACAGGCTATGCATGACGCCTGTCAGCTTTTAAACGAATATGCCGAACATGAAATCAGCGGTGATGATATGAGCTGGCGCTTTAAAATGAAAGTTCGTGATAGCATCAAAAATTGCGAGGACAGTGTCCTTAAACTGGAGTCTTTAGTCGCTAAGCTGGTTAAAGATCACCCGTTTTAGTTTTCAAATACATCCACCCCTTTGGGCGGGGTAAAGCTAAACAAGTTGGGGTTTAGGCTGGGATTTACTTGAATATTTGAGAAATAAATCCGAGTCAGTTGGCCGAAATTATCACTCAGCTCCATGCCGCCTAACTGGCCGTTTTGTAATCCGATCAAAATATATTTGAAGCCGGCCTCTTCATTTTTGGGGGATAAACGAACCCAACTCATACCTTCAGTTTCACCTTGTTCTTCCAATCGGAATTTGGCTTCTACATCCACTTGTCCAGTTAAAAGCAGAGCAGGCGTCGATCCTAAACTGTCATCCAATTGTTTACTGGTGACTTGTTCTAAGTCAGCATCATAAATCCAGACTTTTCCGCCATTGGAAACAATTTCCTGTGCGAATGGTTTTAGATAATTCCAGCGAAATTTGCCTGGACGACTCAAATAAAATTTACCCGTACTGTTTTGAGTAGCCTGACCGTGTTTATTGATAGTGACTTGTTTGAAGTCGGCTGCCAAAGAACTGCTGGCATGGAGAAAATTTTTGAGTTGTTGAACGGGTGTTTCTGCCTGAGCCAGGTTAGAGAAACAAACCAAGAGCAAGATGAATAGGCGTTGTAACATGCAAGGTTCCAGAATCAGTAGGGAGTGGCGAGGCATTCAGTAAATTCAGTGGGGCCGGAGCCTTCAGTAAAGGGCATGAGTTGGCCACTGGGACAGTTTTCTGTGGTTAACAGTCCGCTGTGATGATCAATCCATTTCATTTCTATGCTGTCTGGCGCAATCAGATGCACGGGTTGATGGCTGATTTGTCGCATCAATTCATTCCAGATTTGTAATGCCCCAGTTGCACCGGTTAGCCCTGTCGGGTTGTTATCGTCGCGACCTATCCAGACCACACTCAGGAAATCTCCGCTGTAGCCAGCAAACCAGCTATCACGCAGTCCGTTGGTGGTGCCTGTTTTACCGGCAAGTGCCATTTCCGCCGGCATTACATTGTAAGCCGATTTGCCGGTACCGGAACGCATCACTTCCTGAAGAATGGTATTGGTAATATAGGTCGCACCCGGGTCAACTGCTTGTCTGACCGTAAATGGATAACTTTGTAAGGCTTTGCCTTGTGCGTCATTCACCGCACGAATAGAGCGCAAAGGTGTGGCAAAACCGTCACCGGCCAGGGTCTGGTAAACCTGGGCTACCTCAAGCGGAGTCAATGGTTGTGCGCCCAATAAAAACGAAGGAAACAAATCAACCGGACGGCTGACACCCATTTCTTTCAAAGTATTGGCAATGCGGGCCAGGCCTACATCCATCCCAATTCGCACGGTTGCCATATTGTAGGAATTGGCCAGAGCGGTATGAAAAGGCACGATGCCATGTTCGTGGTTATCATAATTTTTAGGCGACCACATTTTACCTTTTTCAGCTTCTATCTCGAATTCGGTATCGCTGACGGGAGTCGCGATGGTGTATCGATCGGGATATTGCAAAGCCGTCAGATAGACGATTGGTTTAATCAATGAGCCTATAGGTCGCACGGCATCCAAGGCTCTGTTGAATCCGGTCGTTGAAGCGTCACGCCCGCCGACCAAGGCGACAATCTCACCATTATCTCGGCGCGTCACTACCGAAGCACTTTCCAGTTCACGGCTTTTAGGGCTTTTTTCCAGTTGTTGCAATTTTTTGGCAATCGCATTTTGTAAAGTTTCCTGGACCCGAGTGTCCAGAGTGGTGACGATACGTAAGCCCTCGGAAGTTAAATCCTCTTCTTTATATTCTTGTTTTAATTGACGTTTAACCAAATCAATAAAATCCGGATAACGGTTAGCCGAGCGATGGGTGACGGCGGCTACTGAAATTGCTTCACGTTTGGCTTCATTGGCCTCATTGGCAGTGATGTAATTTTGTTCCACCATTGAATCCAAGACTAAATTGCGACGTTCCAGATGACGCTCAGGATTGCGGCGAGGATCATAATAAGAGGGACCACGCACCAAGGCGACCAAAGAAGCGGTCTGAGCGAGGTCAAGGTTTTTGAGTGACTGGCCAAAGTAAAATTCGCTGGCCAAGCCAAAGCCATGCACTGCACTAGCACCATCTTGACCTAAAAATATTTCATTTAAATAGGCTTCCAGAATTTCATCTTTGCTGTAGCGATACTCCAGAATTAAGGCCATTAAGGCTTCGTTGACCTTACGCATCAGACTGCGTTCGGAGGTTAAAAAGAAGTTTTTGACCAACTGCTGGGTGATGGTGCTGCCACCTTGAACAAATCCACCGGCTTTGACATTAGTCCACATCGCCCTGATGATGCCCTTGGGTGACAGGCCGAAATGTTCATAGAAATCGTGGTCTTCGGTGGAAAATAAACCCTGTAATAAATGTTCGGGTGTCTCGACGAGCTTCAGCAGTATTCGATCTTCTTTCCGAGTAGGATAAAAACTGCCGATTTGCACCGGGTCCATACGCACAATCGCTAATTCTTGCTGATTCGCATTATCCAAGATCGTGCTAATGCTGTTACCGGCGAAATTAACCGAAATAAAACGACTTTCCTGCGCGGTATCACCAAAATTAAAACTGCGTGTTTTAACTTGGATGAGATTGCCTTGATGAAAATAGACGCCTTCGCCATCCAGTTGACGATCTTGCCGGTAATGTAATTGCACCAGCAGATCTTCAAAGTCTTTGCTGCCCATGGTTGCGCCGGTATAAAGCTCCACCGGGCTGGCATAAACACGGGCCGGAATGGACCAGCGTTTGCCTTCAAACTGTTCACGAACCGTGTAATCTAAGTAACCGACGTAAAAAAAGAGCATGACACCGCCGCCTGCTAAAACAGGCAATAGTGCACTGAGTAACCACCACCATGAGCGGCTTTTGCTTTTGGATTTGCGAACTGGGCGTTTGCTGGGTGTGGTGGGGCGTCTGGGCATTAATTCAAATTTCTCTTGGGTGATTAGTCAATCTAAGACTGATAAGGCTGATCATTATCTTACAAATAAGAGGTGCATCAAAACTTACTCAGCATGATTGCTGAATTTATTTTTCTGTTGCGCGCATGCTCTGGCTTTCAGTTGTTGTAATGCCCAGTGAATGTGTTCTGCAAGCAAATCATCACTCTCAGGTAAACGCTGTTCTAATAGCCGGATACTGTCTGAATGGGCTGGCCCATTGCCGAGGGCGATGGCGATGTTACGTTGCCAGCGACTAAAGCCAATTCTTCGAATGGCTGAGCCCTCGGTATTCAGCAAAAACTGTTTTTCAGTCCAGGCAAATAGCTTTAAAAGCGTTGTGTTGTCTAATTGGTGGCGTGGCTGAAAATCTGGCTCACGGCTAAAATGTGCAAAGCGATTCCATGGACATGCAAGCAGGCAATCATCACAGCCATAAATACGATTACCGATTAAAGGCCGGAGTTGCTCGGGAATGCTGCCGGCAAATTCAATCGTCAGATAAGAAATACATAAGCGTGCGTCCACCTGATACGGGGCAACGATGGCTTGAGTTGGACACAAATCCATACAAGACTGGCAGCTGCCACAGTGGTTATTGGCTGGCGTGTCTATGGCCAGCGGTAGGTCTGTGTATAACTCACCCAGAAAAAACCAGGATCCTGCTTTGCGATTGATCAGATTGCTGTGTTTGCCGATCCAGCCCAGTCCCGCTTGCTCGGCAATCGCCTTTTCCAGAACGGGGGCGCTGTCAACAAATGCCCGATAGCCAAAAGGGCCTATGGTGTCCTGAATGCGCTCGGCGAGTTTTTGTAAACGGTTGCGCAGGACTTTGTGATAATCACGACCCAGTGCATAACGAGATACGAAAGCGTGTTCAGGCGTATCCAGGCAGAGTTGCGAATCTGCAACACCTTCTGCTAAATAATCCATACGCACACTGATGATGGAGCGAGTGTTTTCTTGCAGTAATGCCGGCCTTGAACGTTTTAAGCCATGGCTGGCCATATAGTGCATTTCACCGTGATACCCTTTGTCTAACCAAGTTTGCAAGCGTTGCTCTGCGGTCGTTAAATCGGTGTGACTGATGCCAACTTGCTGGAAACCAAGCGCCATCCCCCAGTCCTTAATTTGCTGGCTTAAATGCTGAAGATCTTCAATTGCAGTCGACGGCATACTGGCTTGATCTATAATCATGATGTCTTTCATTGTACACAAATGCTATGAACAGTTTGCATACGCCACTTTATACCAGCGATCAGATTCGCAGTCTGGAGCAACGAGCCATTGCCGCAGGTGTTGTATCCGGCCTGTCCTTAATGCAAAGAGCGGGTGAGTCAGTTTTTTCCGCTGTCATAGCGCGTTGGCCCGATATCAAACGCATCACTGTATTAGCCGGAGGTGGCAATAATGCCGGAGATGGCTATGTGATCGCAAATCTTGCTCTGCAAGCAGCTTATCAGGTTCAGGTGATCAGCCTATCGAATCCTGAGCAATTACCCAATGATGCTTTGAGTTGTTTTAAAACTTACCAGCAATCCGGTGGCCAAATTTCGATGGGTGATGCAGATGATGATATTGATACCGATTTAATTATCGATGCATTATTTGGAATAGGTTTGAATCGGCGATTCTCGGCTGATCACCAGTCATTAATTGCTAAGGCCAATCAGAGTTCTGCAAAGCGTGTGGCTGTCGATATTCCTTCCGGACTCGTTGCCGATACGGGGGCTGTCCTCGCTGATTCAGTCTTTAAGGCTGATTTAACCGTCAGTTTTATTGCCGGCAAACCGGGTCTTTATACTGGGGAAGCAGTGAACTACACCGGCGAGGTACTGATTGCTGATTTAGATTTTCCGGCTGATTTTTTCAGGAAAACGCAGGCCACTCACTACCGCTTAAACAAAATTACTCTCCCTTCACGTCCCAGGAATGCGCATAAAGGCCATTTCGGTCATGTGTTATTGGTGGGTGGTAACCATGGCTACAGCGGTGCGATTCGTTTGGCTGCGGAAGCTGCTTTGCGCAGTGGGGCTGGCTTGGTCAGTGTGGCGACACGAGCCAGTCACAGTCATGTATTGGCTATGACCCGGCCGGAAATCATGTCCCATGCCGTGGAAGACGCAAATGAACTATTGCCTTTGCTGGATAAAGCCTCTGTAGTTGTGGTGGGTCCGGGTCTGGGACAAGATCCATGGGCTCAGGCTTTGCTGTCGCAAATCGTAACTCTGAATAAACCCTGTGTCTGGGACGCAGATGCTTTAAATTGGCTGGCTTCACATCCGCATAAATTAAATTGCGGCATCGCCACGCCTCATCCGGGTGAAGCTGCACGTTTATTGCAGTGCACAACGACTGACATTGCCAAAGACCGTTTCGCTGCCGTGCAAGCGCTTCAGTCTGCTTTTGGCGGGGTTTGGCTATTAAAAGGTGCGGGTAGTTTAATCACTGACGGCAATTCTATTGGGGTTTCGACCACCGGTAATCCCGGTATGGCGAGTGGCGGCATGGGCGATGTTCTGGCAGGCATCTGTGGTAGTTTGCTTGCCCAAGGTCTTAGTTTATTGGAGGCGTGTCAGTTAGCTGTTTATGTTCATGGTGAGGCGGCTGATTTATGTGCTGCGCAAGTGGGGGAACGTGGCATGCTGGCATCAGACTTGATTGCAAAACTCCGTCAGTGTTTAAACTAAACCTGATCTAAGAATTCATTTACAGCTCTTGATAAAGAGGTGAATATGGCAACAACAAACTGGAAAGTAGCCATAGATTTGGACAAACGCTTTCCGTATACCTATCAGAGTATGCAGGAGTTGATTTTAGCGATTGAGGCGGCGCACAAACACGAAGGTCATGTGACTTGGTATGGTAAAGACATGGAGTTTGTGACCCGGATCGAATTTAAGGACAAGCTAAAACATGTATTGATGGCTCTGGCTTCGGATGCACTGGTCACTCGGCAAGCGAATGCCGAAGAGTACTATGCTGCTTTGCTTAATTTTTTGCGTTTGTGGTTTCAGGTGTTTCCAAACTGGCCGGAAGTAGTGGAATATGTGTGTCGTCATTTAGAATCCGATCCAAGTGCTTCAGTTATTTTAATCGACGAGTTATTACAAACAGGGAATTGAATGATGGATAGTCATCAACAAGAATTTGATCAGTATTGGCTGCATAGCCATGATTACGTTAAACATAATCATCGTGGCGAGCGTCGGGCTCGCTGGGTGTTTGCCTTAACTTTCGTCACTATGTGGGTGGAAATTGTGGCAGGCATGCAGTTTCATTCCATGGCTTTATTAGCCGATGGCTGGCATATGTCCACTCATGCCGCGGCGTTTCTGATAACACTGATGGCTTATCGTTATGGTCGTTTGCATTGTAATGATCATACCTTTGCTTTTAGTCCGGCTAAGGTTGATGTGTTGGGAGGCTTTGCTAGTTCGATCGCGTTGGCAATGGTAGCGCTGATGATGATTATGCAATCCGTCGAGCGATTATTAGTCCCGCAATTGATTCAATTTGATGAGGCGATTATCGTGGCCGCTGTCGGTTTGTCAGTCAATATTTTGTCTGCCTTGTTATTGAATGATCATGATCACCATCATCATTCACATAGTCATCAACATGATCATCATCACGGTCATCACCACCATCACGATCATAATTTGCGAGCGGCTTATTTACATGTGATTGCCGATGCCTTGACTTCATTTTTAGCGATCATTGCATTGATGGCGGGCAAATATTATGGCTGGAACTGGCTAGATCCAGTGATGGGTTTGGTGGGCGCGTTAGTGATTTTAGTTTGGGCAGGGGGCTTGGTTCGCGAAACCGCACCTGTTTTGGTGGATCACAGTGTGCCTTTTGTTGAGAGAGTAGCTATATCGGCTTTAATTGAAGCGGAGAATGACTGTAAAGTGGTCGATTTACATGTTTGGCGTATGACAGCGCATCATCATGCAGCCGTCATAGCGATTGTGAGTACTACCCCACAATCGCCAGAGGTCTATAGAAAGCGTTTAAAATCAATACGCTATTTGGATCATGTGACGATAGAAGTGCATCATCAGGCTAACGATCTTGGAGTGGCTTAAATCCAGTCTGAGTCACTGTCGCCGCCACCATCAAAATCGGTGTTGTCAGTCTCAAATTCTGAACTATCAGTTGTGAATCCAGCGTCACGAATCGCATCATCACCGTAATAATTATTGACAATTGTTTGTTCGTTAAGATGACCACCCAAATCGCCAGGGTTATCCTGCCAACCACCGTAATGGTGATGTCCCATCAGGTTCTCAATACCCTGAAACAAAAATGAACCTGCGACTACTCCTGCAGCCGTGGTAGCCAGATTACCCAGAAAGCTAGAACCGCCCAATCCGCCAGTATTGGCTGCCAAGGGTGCTGTCGGTCTGGGCGCCTGATAATTAGCAGCAGGAATAGGGTTTTGTGCCCAAGGATCATTGCCCAGAAAACTATTCGATTGGGGTGCCTGGTTTTTTTGCAGTTCGCTGATTTGTATTTTGGCGTTATTTAAGGCCTGTTCTAACAATAAACAGCGTTGCACCAATAGATAAGAAGCATCTTGTTGCTGAGCAACTGCATCAGTTATGAGCCGTTCAGCTTCATTGTCCTTATTGCCCGGTCTGGCTTGTTTAAGCTGGTTCAAAAATTGTTGAAGTTGTTCGCGTTCGTTTGGACTCATAGATGCACCTCGGGCGAAAAAAGTTGTCATTACAGCTTAGTTAATTTTACATGGTAAATTTGGGGCGTATGTTTTGATTTCAAGCTTGTTGCCTCAGATTGGCATTGATATTTATTGTCTATACCGCTAAGGTAGGAACTCAAGATTTTATTATGATGGTTTATGTCTGACTCCCTGCCTTTTAAAGACTCGGATGGCAATGTTGCTTTGCAAGATGCCAAGCCGGAATTAAAACGCCCTTCTATGTATAGGGTGTTATTGTTGAATGACGACTTTACGCCTATGGATTTTGTCGTTGAGATTTTGACCAGTTTTTTTAATATGAACCTTGAACGAGCCACTCAGGTTATGTTGCAGGTTCACACTCAAGGTATAGGTGTCTGTGGAACCTATACTAAAGATGTTGCCGAAACCAAGGTCCACATTGTGAATGATTATTCCCGTGAGCATCATCATCCTTTGATGTGCACCATGGAAGAAGCCATATAGGGGCATTTATGTTAAGTAAAGAGCTTGAGTTAACACTGAATAATGCATTTTCTAGTGCCCATGCAAAGCACCACGAATTTATTACGGTTGAGCATTTGCTGTTAGCTTTGCTGGATAACGAATCAACACAGCCGATACTCAAAGCCTGCAATTGCAATATCAATGCGTTACGGGCGGAATTGACCCAATTTATCGACGATACCATTTCGCTGATTCCTGAAAATGTTCAGCGTGAAACTCAACCCACCTTGGGTTTTCAGCGTGTTTTACAGCGTGCGGTGTTTCATGTTCAAGCGTCCGATAAGAAAGAAGTAACCGGTGCTAATTTATTTGTGGCTTTATTTAGCGAACAGGATTCGCATGCGGTTTATCTGTTAGGAAAACAAGATATTTCCCGTCTGGATGTCGTCAATTATTTGTCACATGGTGTCAGTAAAAATGATCAAGCACCTAAAGCTGAATCTGAAGACTCAGATTCTGACAAATCTGATTTTGCCAATGGTGATTCACTCTTAGAGAAATATGCGGTTAATCTCAACCAGGAAGCAATCAAGGGTTTGATAGATCCATTAATCGGTCGTGATGCGGAAGTAGAACGTACCATTCAGGTTCTGTCTAGACGACGTAAAAACAACCCGTTGCTGGTGGGTGAGGCGGGGGTTGGTAAAACTGCTATTGCTGAAGGACTGGCTAAACGGATTGTCGAAGAGCAAGTGCCTGAAGTGCTTTTGAATAGTGTGATTTACTCTTTGGATATGGGGGCGCTGCTCTCGGGTACCAAATACCGTGGCGATTTTGAAAAACGCCTCAAAGCACTGATCAATCAGATCAAAAAACAGCCTGAGTCTATTTTATTTATCGATGAAATCCATACCATTATCGGCGCAGGTTCTGCCTCTGGCGGCGTCATGGATGCTTCCAATTTGATAAAACCTGTATTAGCGTCTGGTAGCTTGCGTTGTATTGGCTCAACTACTTATCAGGAATATCGCGGCATATTTGAAAAAGATCATGCTTTGGCGCGCCGCTTTCAAAAAATTGATGTTCTGGAGCCTACTCCAGATGACACCGTGCAAATTTTGAAAGGTTTGAAATCGCGGTTTGAGGAATATCACGGCATCCGTTATACGCCGGAAGCGATTCAGCATGCGGTTGATCTTTCTGTGCGCTATATCGCTGATCGGCATTTACCGGACAAAGCGATCGATGTCATGGATGAAGCCGGTGCTCGTCAGCGTTTGCTGGATCCAGCTCAGCGTAAAGAGTTTGTCGATTGTTTGGAAATCGAAGAGGTTGTGGCGAAAATGGCGAGGGTGCCGATTCAGACCGTATCGGCCTCCGATAAAGATAAACTGTCGAATCTTGAAAAAAATCTGAAAATGCTGGTGTTTGGTCAGGACGAAGCCATCGGCGAACTGGCTACGGCTATTAAGCTATCGCGGGCCGGATTGCGTGATGCGAGTAAAACCATAGGTGCATTTTTGTTTGCCGGTCCGACTGGGGTAGGTAAAACCGAAGTATCTAAGCAACTTGCTAAGGTGTTGGGAATAGAGTTAATTCGCTTTGATATGTCTGAATATATGGAAAGACATACGGTATCGCGACTAATTGGCGCGCCTCCGGGCTATGTCGGTTTTGATCAGGGGGGCTTGTTAACAGATGCAGTCTCTAAACATCCGCATGCTGTACTCCTATTAGATGAGTTGGAAAAAGCACATCCCGATGTATTTAATCTGTTGCTTCAGGTAATGGATCACGGCACTTTGACCGATAACAATGGTCGCAAAACTGATTTTCGGAATGTTATTTTGGTAATGACTACGAATGCGGGTGCTGACACTCTGGCCAGAAGTTCAATCGGGTTTACTGAACAAAATCATGCTTTGGACAGTAGTCGTGAAATCGAAAAAGCTTTTTCGCCAGAATTCCGTAATCGTTTAGATGCGATTGTTCAATTCAAAGCGCTCGATAGTAAAATCGTGGCCAACGTCGTCGATAAATTTATCTTTGAGCTTGAAGCGGTTCTAAGTGATAAAGATGTGACACTCAGTTTGTCTTCAGAGGCACGCGAATGGTTGGCGCTTAAAGGCTATGACTCCAAAATGGGAGCCAGACCCATGGCGCGTTTGATTCAAGAGAAGATTAAGAAGCCACTGGCCGAGGATTTATTGTTCGGACGTCTGGTAAACGGCGGCAGTGTGCGTATTGAACTCGAGCACGATGCGTTGGTGTTTGTCGTTGAAGGCAAGCAAAAAGCGGGAGCAACTGCAGATCAAGTGGCTTGAAGCTAATCTGAACGTAAAAGATTAGCTTAACGATTACGGAATGTGATGCGTCCTTTGGTTAAATCATAGGGCGTCATTTCAACGCGCACTTTGTCACCAGTCAGTATGCGAATGTAATGTTTGCGCATTTTTCCAGAGATATGTGCAGTGACAATGTGTCCGTTTTCTAATTCAACGCGGAACATGGTGTTGGGTAAGGTATCGATGACCTTGCCATCCATTTCGATTTGATCTTCTTTCGACATAATATAAATCCATAAATAAAACACCTATCTTAGCACGAACCCACTAAGCTTAAAAAATTGAATTATTCAACTACACTGTCTGTTTGATTAATTAGTCTTAAAGGCTTAATAAATCAGAGGCTGTCATCGCTTTAAGCGATGATAATTCTGTCTTGCACTTCATGTCTGTGTGATAATAATGGGTGATTAAGACGTATTTTCTGGGATCAAAATGGACGAAAACAAGAAAAAAGCGCTAGGTGCTGCGCTGATGCAAATTGAAAAGCAATTTGGTAAGGGCTCAGTCATGCGTATGGGTGATGTTGCGGCGATACGTGACATTGAAGTCGTTTCCACGGGTTCTCTGTCTTTAGACATTGCCTTGGGCTGTGGTGGTTTACCTAAAGGTAGGATTATTGAAATTTATGGTCCAGAATCATCGGGTAAAACGACTTTAACGCTTCAAACCATTGCCGAAGTTCAAAAATTAGGTGGAACTGCTGCATTTGTTGATGCCGAACATGCATTAGATCCTATCTATGCGGAAAAAATTGGTGTCAATATTCAGGATTTACTGGTTTCTCAACCGGATACCGGTGAGCAGGCCTTAGAAATTACCGATATGCTGGTGCGTTCGGGTGCGGTTGACATTGTGGTCATCGATTCAGTCGCTGCCTTAACACCTAAAGCTGAAATTGAAGGTGATATGGGTGATTCACATATGGGTTTGCAAGCCCGTCTGATGTCTCAAGCCTTACGTAAACTGACGGCCAATATCAAACGTTCTAATACCTTGGTGATTTTTATTAATCAGTTGCGGATGAAAATCGGGGTTATGTTTGGTAATCCGGAAACCACGACCGGTGGTAATGCACTTAAGTTTTACAGTTCAGTCCGTCTTGATATCAGACGGGTAGGGGCTATCAAAAAGGGTGATGAGATTATTGGAAATGAGACCCGTGTGAAAGTGGTCAAAAACAAAGTTTCACCTCCGTTTAAACAGGCAGATTTCGAGATTCTTTACGGTGAAGGGGTTTCATTTCTGGGTGAACTGGTTGATTTAGGTGTTGAGTACGGTTTTGTGCAAAAATCCGGCTCGTGGTACAGCTATAACAATGACAAAATTGGTCAAGGCAAGGATAACGCCAAACTTTATCTGAAAGAAAATCCGGATAAAGCCAAAGAATTGGAAGCGGCAATTCGTGAAAAAGCCTTTGCCGGTCGTGTTGTTCATAGCGATGCTGATCAAGAAAATGAAGATGATGCAGGAAGCGAAGACTTCTGATTCTGAATTGAATGTCATCCGTCAAACCTGTATGCGACTATTGGCTATGCGCGAACATAGCCAATTCGAATTGATTCAAAAGTTGCAGTTACGGGGCTTTGCCAGTCCTGAGATCGATTTGGTTTTGCAGGAAATGATCTCGAATGGCTGGCAAGACGATCAGCGCTATGCAGAAAGTTATGTAAGACAGAGAATAACGAAAGGTTATGGCCCTTTAAAAATTGCCTACGAATTACGAAGTCATGGAGTCGAGCATTTTGACCTGGATGATTTTGTAGACGAGTTGGCAGGGGGATGGCCGTCCTGTCTGTTAAACCTTTATCAACATAAATTTGATAACAAGCAAAATCTGACACGCCAGGAATGGTCTAAACGCTATCGTTTCCTCCAACAGCGTGGTTTCAGTCCTGGCTTGATTCGGCAATTATTTGCGCAACTAAAACTAAATCTGGGATCTTGACCGGTCTTATACTGAATACTGAAATTACAATAAAGTAACGATGATGAAACAAATGTCTAGCGCTGAAGTGCGTGCCACCTTTTTGGAGTTTTTTCGCCAACGCGGCCACACTATTCATCCTTCCAGTTCACTTATTCCGGGTAATGATCCCACCTTGTTGTTTACCAATGCGGGCATGGTGCAATTCAAGGATGTATTTTTGGGTCGTGAAAAACTGGGATTTACGCGCGCGACCACCAGTCAACGTTGTGTCCGTGCAGGCGGAAAACATAATGACCTGGAAAACGTTGGTTATACCGCCAGACATCATACTTTTTTTGAAATGCTGGGTAATTTTAGTTTCGGTGATTACTTCAAAAAAGATGCTATACAGTTTGCCTGGGACTTTTTGACCAAAGAATTGGGTATTCCCCAAGAGCGTTTATGGGTAACTGTATTTAATGAAGACTCTGAAGCCGAATCGATCTGGCTCGATGAGGTCAAAATCAATCCCCACCGCTTTTCCAGAATTGGTGCCAAAGATAATTTCTGGTCTATGGGCGATGTCGGTCCCTGTGGCCCTTGTACTGAAATTTTTTATGATCATGGTGAACACATTGCCGGCGGTCCTCCCGGTAGTCCAGATGAAGATGGCGATCGTTATATAGAAGTCTGGAATCTGGTGTTCATGCAGTATGACCGTGACAAAGAAGGCCAATTAACTCCGCTTCCAGCGCCTTCGGTTGATACCGGTATGGGTTTAGAACGAATTGCTGCCGTGATGCAAGGGGTTCATAGCAACTACGAGATTGATATTTTCCAGAGTTTGCTCAAAACCGCTGCTCAGTTAGCTAAACTTGAGACACTGGATAATAGTTCCTTGAGGGTTATAGCGGACCATATTCGTTCTTGTGCCTTTTTAGTCGCTGACGGTGTATTGCCTTCTAACGAGGGTCGAGGCTATGTATTGCGTCGGATTATTCGTCGGGCTATTCGCCATGGCTACCGTTTGGGGATACAAGAAACTTTCTTCTATAAACTGGTCGCACCGTTGGCAGCTGAAATGGGAGCCGCGTATCCTGAGTTGCTGAAAGCCCAAGAGCAAGTTGAACGTGTTCTGAAAAAAGAAGAAGAGCGTTTTGCAGAAACTTTAGGTCAGGGCATGAAAATCCTTGAGGCCTGTGTGGCCAAACTGGATGGGCATGTCATTCCGGGTGACGTCGTTTTCCTGCTCTATGACACCTATGGTTTTCCGGTCGACTTAACAGCCGATTTTGCGCGTGAAAATAATTTGAGTGTTGATCATGCCGGTTTCGAAATAGAAATGGCCGCTCAGCGTGATCGCGCCCGTGCGGGTGGTCAGTTTGCAGCAGATTATGATCAAGATATTAAGCATGATAGTGTGACCGATTTTACCGGTTATCACAGTTTGAATGCCTCGGTTCGTATCTTGGGCTTATTCAAAAAAGGTGAGCCTGTTGATAGCTTGGCAACGGATGATGAGGGCGTCATTATTTTGGATCAGACCCCTTTTTATGCAGAATCGGGTGGTCAGGTAGGTGATAGTGGTCGTATTGAGGCCAATGGTGCAATTTTTGAAGTGCTAGACACTCAGAAACAGGGCGGGCAACTGTTCCTTCATAAAGGTCGCGTGGTTCAAGGCAGTTTTAGTACTGATCAGGCATGCGAAGTTTCGGTTGATAAAGAAGTCAGAACGGCAACTGAGCGTAATCATTCAGCAACCCATTTACTGCATGCAGCACTTAGACAGACCTTGGGTGAGCATGTGGCGCAAAAAGGTTCACAGGTTAATGCCGAGCGTTTGCGCTTCGACTTTTCGCACTTTGAACCTATGAGTGCCGATGAAATCGCCACTATCGAGCGCCAGGTTAATGAACAAATTCGACACAATCATGCTGTTTCTGCCCAAGTGATGCATAAAGATGAGGCGGTGAAAGCGGGTGCAATGGCTTTGTTCGGTGAAAAGTATGGTGAGGAAGTCCGTGTCTTAGCCATGGGTGACTTTTCTATAGAATTGTGTGGTGGTACTCACGTGCAACGCACAGGGGACATCGGTTTATTCAAAATTGTTTCTGAAACTGGGGTTGCAGCCGGTGTGCGTCGAATCGAGGCTGTAACCGGTCATGGTGCGATGGAGTTTATCGCTAATCGCGAACAGGCTTTATTGTCGATTGCAGCTTTGTTAAAAGCCGCTCCCGATAAAGCGTTAGATAAAGTTCAGCAGTTGATGGATAAAAATCGTCATCTGGAAAAAGATTTGGAAAAACTAAAATCTAAACTGGCCAGTTCTGCCGGTGACGATTTATTGGCAGCTGCTGTTGAGGTTGCAGGGGTTAAGGTTCTGGCGGTTAAGCTGGATGATGTTGATCCCAAATCTTTACGTGATTTAGCCGATCAGTTGAAAAATAAACTGGGTCGCGCGGCCTTGGTATTAGCCACTGTCAGCGAAGATAAAGTGAATTTAATTGCCAGTGTCTCTAAAGATGTCATGGATCAAGTTAAAGCCGGCGAATTAGTTAACTTTGTGGCTTTGCAGGTGGGTGGTAAAGGCGGTGGGCGTCCTGATATGGCGCAAGCAGGGGGTAACGATCCTGCCGGTCTGGCTGCTGCATTGGCTCAAGTTCCTGAATGGGTCAAACAAAAGCTTTGATTTTACGAGCTGATTGAGTCTGGTAAGATTTAGGGTGTTTATTTAGATTTTGATAGGGTCTGCACAAACCCGTTTGGTGTTTAGTGCGCAAAAACCAAGGTTATAGAGAATGGCATTATATGTATACAAGTTTGGCGGTACCTCAGTAGGGACTGTTGAACGCATCCAAGCTGTCGCTGAAAAAGTTAAAACAGCCCACGATAAAGGTGATCAAATTATCGTCGTGGTTTCTGCAATGAGTGGTGAGACCAATCGCCTGATTGGTTTAGCAAAACAAATGCAATCGCAGCCCACTGAACGTGAACTGGATGTGCTGGTTTCTACCGGAGAACAGGTGACTATCGCGCTGTTGTCTATGGCGCTTCATAACCTGGGTTGTGAGGCGGTGTCTTATACAGGCACTCAAGTAAAAATTTTAACCGATAGCAGTTTTAGTAAAGCGCGTATTCGTGAAATAGACGATGCCAAGATCCGTGCTGATTTGGCTGCAGGCAAAGTCGTCGTTGTCGCGGGTTTTCAGGGAGTTGATGAAAATGGCAATATCACAACTTTAGGTCGTGGTGGATCTGACACTACGGGTGTCGCCTTGGCTGCTGCTTTAAAAGCGGATGAATGTCATATTTATACCGACGTGGATGGGGTGTATACCACTGATCCGCGCGTCGTACCGAAAGCACGGCGTCTTGATCAAATCACTTTTGAAGAAATGCTGGAAATGGCCAGCTTAGGTTCAAAAGTTTTACAAATACGTTCTGTTGAATTTGCTGGAAAATATAATGTCGCATTACGGGTTCTGTCTTCATTTTCCGAAGGCAACGGCACCCTGATTACTTATGAGGATACCAATATGGAAAGAGCTTTAATTTCGGGCATTGCCTTTAACAGAGACGAAGCGAAATTAACGCTATCCGGTGTGCCTGATCTACCTGGTGTTGCCTCAAAAATATTGGGTCCAGTTGCGGCTGAAAATATTGAAGTGGATATGATCGTGCAAAACGTAGGTGTTAATGGCACGACAGACTTCACTTTTACCGTCAACCGAAACGAATATGCGCGTGCTCGTCAGGTGTTAGAGAATCTACGTACAGAACTGGGTGCGCAATTAGTCAGTGGTGATGACAGCATCGTCAAAGTTTCTATTGTGGGTGTTGGTATGCGTTCGCATGCAGGAATTGCGAGCACCATGTTTAAAGTATTAGCCGATGAAGCGATTAATATTCAAATGATTTCAACTTCGGAAATTAAGATTTCTGTGGTGATTGATGAGAAGTACTTGGAACTGGCTGTCAGATCACTGCATACCGCTTTTGGCTTAGACCAAGCCTAATCATTTTTTGGAAGCACCCGGTGTCAACCGGGTGTTTTTTATGGCCTCCATCAAACTGCGCACTTACTGGTTAAACCTGCATACGGTTCTGGCTTTGAGTGTTGGACTCCTTTTAGTACTTCAGGGGATAACCGGTAGTCTCAATCTGTTTCGTGATGAGATTGATCAATTCTTACATCCAGAATTAATTGTTCAGCCTGAACCCCACCCTCCGCTCAGTTTAGATCAGATTCTCAGTATTGTGCATGCTGCCGAACCCGATCGTTATGGTGTCTGGACTCTTGAATTGCCACGTCATCCCCAACAGGCTTTGGTCGCTTGGTTTGAAAAGCCCCGGGAAACTGTAGGTGCGTTTTATGCGCCCTTTATGCTTTACATCAATCCCTATAATGGTGAGTTGTTGGCCAAACGTTTTTGGGGGCAGACAGAGACGACTTGGTTATACGACTTACATAGTCATTGGACGCTAGGTAAGCAGGGTCGTGAGTACTTGGCTTATGTTGCTTTCGCCATGGCTGGCTCAGCTTTATCAGGTTTAGTGCTGTGGTGGCCAGGCTGGCGGGGACTATTAGGGGCTTTTAGACTGCGATTCTGCTCATCAGCATTCTTTGTCCATGATCTGCATCGCTTATGGGGTTTTTTCTCGGCTACGGGTTTATTGCTGACGGCTTTGACAGGGTTTTATCTGGTTGAGCCTGAGTTAATTGAAAAACTCACTCAAACTCAGGGTATGGGGCACGGTGATGAAGGGCCTACCGTTCGAAGTACGGGAATACCGGGTAATCGGCCAATTACCTTGGGCGAAGTCGTACTCATCGCAAGAGGGCCATTTTCCCAAGCACAATTACGTCGGATTTCAACACCTTTAGGTGATACAGGGACCTATAAGCTTAACTTTCGACAAAGTCATGAATATAACCAGCGTCACCCTTTAACGACGGTTTGGATCGATCGTTGGAGTGCTCAGATTCGTGATGTGCAAAATCCACAACGCTTCACGCCCGCACAAAAATTTGTCAGTTTGTTATGGCCATTACACACCAGTGAAGTGATGGGCGAATGGGGCAGAGCGCTTTGGTTTTGGTTAGGCTTAAGCCCCTTGTTTTTATATATCAGCGGTATATGGATATATATAAAACGTCGCAGGATTAAGCAATGATTCCTTAACTGCTTAGCGTATGGCTTCCATTTCAAATTTAACCTGTTTCACAGTATGGTCGTCGCAATGCAGTATTTCTAAAATGTGCCCATAGAGTTTAATGCTAGTACCCGGTTGCGGTAATGCTTCGAGATACTCGACGATAAGGCCATTGAGAGTTTTGGGTCCTTCGGTGGGCAGTTCAGTTTGGGTGATACGATTGAGTTCCCGAACACTAATGCTGGCATCAATCAGATAGCTACCATCAGCTTGTTGGATGACGCTGGGTTGGTCAGTCAAGAGTTCTCCGACAAACGCTTGTAATAAATCATCCAGTGTCACAATACCCTCGACATCCCCATATTCATCCACCACTAAACTGATGCGCAGTTTTTCCTGGCGAAATAGCTGAAGCTGGGTTTGTATGGAGGTTGTGTTAGGGATGAAATAGGGTTTGCTTAAAGCTTCTATGATTGATTGCTTTGTAAAATTGGGCTGATGAATCGCCGTGATGGCGGTGCGAATATGTAAAAAGCCTATGACGTTGTCTATGGTTTTTTTGTAAACAGGCAAACGCGTATGAGGGCTATTGTGTAATTGCTGACCAATGGTTACTAAGTCGTCGTCCAGATCAATACCAATAATCTCTTTGCGAGGGGTCATGATCTCAGCAATGCGAGTCGCTTCGAGTTCAAGAATATTGCTTAACACAAACTGGTGTCTATCAATCGGGGTTTTAGTGCTGGGTTGATCGCCATCCTCGGTTGTATTGGGATTAGATTGGACAGATTTCGTGAAAAAGGTGACAGGTTTTACCAGTAAATGGGAAATCCCTGTCACCAACCACAACAAAGGGAAGAGGATGCGAATAATAGGCAGGTAAATCCATGCCGACAAAAATGCAATGTATTCTGGACGGGCGCTAGCCAATGAGTTGGGCATGACTTCTGAGAACAGGGTGATCGCCAGACCTAATATGAGGATGGCCGGTATGATAGCCGACATACCGCCAATACGAACAGCAATCAATGTGGTAACAACTGCGGCAAATATGTTAACGAGAGTATTACCCAGTCGGATGAGAGCAGATAAATACTCTGGTTTTTTAAGGAGTTGCTGCGCTCTTAGCGCACCTCGATGTTTTTTTTTGACTAAATGGTGTAATCGATAACGATTCAAGGTTAATAGTGCTGTTTCGGAACCAGTAAAAAAAGCCGAAACTAGCAACAACAATGCAAGGATGCCAAAAAGCAGATTGATGGGAATCGCGTTCAAAATAATCAGCAAGCAGTCAGGAATAGGCTTAGTTTCGCTGGCTAATATTATTTGTCAAGTTGTCTCAGTGCTACGCTTGGCAGGGTAGATGATAATTAACTTTCATATTTATAAATAATTAACTGAAATTAATGGTTTTTAATGGAAAATTTATTGGCATATGATGGTGAATTGTTTTTGTTTAAGCGCTTCTATAGCCAGGAACAGGCAGACCAAATTTTTAACAATTTAATCCATGCAATTGAATGGCAACATGAAAAATTGTTTATATACGGCAAATGGCTTGAAGTTCCTCGTTTAATCGCTTGGTATGGTGATCCAAACGCAGTTTATCAATATTCACGGGTCATTCATGAGCCGAAAGCCTGGATTCCGCATTTGCTGACATTAAGAAAAGATATCGAATCGTTTACAGGTTTAGGCTTTAATAGTGTGCTGGCAAATTTATATCGGGATGGGCGTGATTCTATGGGTTGTCACGCTGACAATGAAAAAGAGTTAGGCCCTAATCCTTGTATTATCTCTTTGAGCTTTGGTGATAGCCGGATTCTAAAATTCAAACATAAGCTCACAGCTGAAAAACTCGATCTGCTGTTAGAGCACGGCGATCTGTTATGGATGTCAGGTTGTATTCAGGAACACTGGCAACATCAGTTACCTAAAACCCGCCAAGCTAAACAAGCCCGCATAAATCTGACTTTTCGACAAATTTATGCGGGGGAATGATTATTTTTAAAACTTGAGAAAACTGAATAAATCCACTTCGATCAAGGCAAAGGCGACAATCCAAAGCATATTATTAAAGCCATCTAATACCGCCCCTAACCAGAAAGACAGGGCGACCATGCTAATCAAGCCAGTGAAAACCAAGACAGACGCTAACCAGTATAGTTTGCTGTGGTTCTCGACCGTAGTCGGCGCACGGACTTCCATTTCCAGAAGGCCAATTAAACCTATCCAAAGGATAGAGTTGGCAAAATTGAGCGGGTCTCCCATAACCAAATAAGCCAATGTCACTAATCCAATAATGATGAGCAGTGCATTGCGAAATTTATGTAAAGACTTTTCCTGAATTGATGATGGCAGTCCGGCAGTCTCGAGTTCAAACGAAAACAATAAAGCCAGCCATGCAAAGGCGTCGGTAGCAGCAACCAAGCTGTCCAATAACGCATAAAGGACTGCGTTTAAGGTTAACAATGACGCTATGGCGATTCTGAGTTTGCCATTGGGTAGTTGAGTCAGAGTTTTGAGCATCGCTTAATTTTCTACCTTGTCACGGTTATTGGACGAAGCAGGCCTTTTCAGCAGCTGCATCAGCTTCTTTTAGTTTGTTACGCAAGTCTTTTGATTGTTGCGGATCACGAAAAGCTGCGCCTTGTTCACCTGGAGTTTTTTGCATTTGCACGAAAGTTCTGGCGGCATCAAACTCTTCAAAACTGAGCTGTTCAGCAATTTTATCGATTTTGCAACCACAGGCGTATTGGTTGATATAGCTGAGTCCACCATGTTTTGCGACACATTCCAATACGTAATCCACACGATCTCGGGTTGGAAAATCATTGACGCGAGCCAAGGCTTGGGCGTTTTCAGAGTTTTCCACCTGTGTGTCCAAATTTGCACAAGCATTGATAGTGATAAGACTTAAGAGTAATAGAATTTTTTTCATGGTCATTGGTAATGGTTAGTGATTATTTTTCAGCAGCGAATTCTAAAATAGCTTTTAACTGTGGGTTCATGAGTTTGGCAAAGGCATTTAGTTGGCTATTGTCGGTTGTTTCAGGCAGTAAGTGGGTTCTGATAATTGTTTTGCCCTCGTATTGGTACAAAACAATGTTGCAAGGCATATAGGTAATTGCATGCGGAGTAATTTCTAAAACTTGCTTGGCCAAGGTGAGATTGCAAAATTGTATGGTGTCGTATTCCGGAAAATTCTCAGCGCCTCGTTCGCGTATCACTTTACCGACACGACTATGTCCAGTAATTCTGAAATTGTGTTCGGCTATAGCCACTTCAGTTTCTGCCAAGACTTCATCATAGGGTTTCGTCGTTTCCAATTGATAGTAGCTTACAGTTTCCTGATCAACAGGAAATAGGCTGCAACTTGCAATCAAGCAACAGCCTGCGAGAATAAGGAATCTTTTTAACATACTAAAAGCTTATCATTATGACCGAGCAAAACAAAATTGCAGGTGTGGTTCTTGCGGGCGGCATGGCACGTAGAATGGGTGGCCAGGATAAAGGCTTGATCCGATTCGCAGGTCGCCCCTTAATTGACTACGCGATTAAGTCAATGGAGAAGATTACCCCGCAGATTTTCATTAGCGCCAATCGTCATTTAGACCACTATCAGGCTTGGGGGTATCCAGTGATATCCGATAGTGGGGGCGATTATTTAGGTCCTCTCGCTGGTATCGCTCAGGCCTGCAGAGTCATTGATGCAGATATTATGCTGGTCATGCCGTGTGATTCCCCTTTTTTTAATGCAGTTCATTTGCAGCAAATGCTAGAGGCTTTATCCGATGATGTGGATGTTGTTATTGCCAGTGATGGTCAGAGAGTACATCCAGTGTTTATGGTTTTAAAAACCCGATTACGCGATAGTTTAGATGCCTATTTAGCGGCGAATGGAAGACGTGTTCAAGAATGGGTGACGCAACAGGCAGGGGTTATGGTGGAGTTTAAAGAGCCTAATAATCTATTTGCCAATATCAATACTGAGATTGAGTTACTGGCGCTTGAAAGCCGGGTCAATTTCAATGACCCGGCAACCTTCCTTTAATTGAGGGCTCGAAGAGCTGCGATGCGTTCATCTAATGAAGGATGACTCATCAATAAGCGTTGCACGCCCCCGCCATTAATGCCAAACGCAGCCAGTTCACCCGGTAATTGTGCCGGTTCATGAGTGCGCTGCAAAGCTTGTAAGGCAGCAATCATTTTTTCTTTACCGGCTAAACGGGCACCACCGGCATCAGCGTGAAATTCCCGATAACGCGAAAACCACATCACAAGCATCGAAGCCAGCAGTGAGAGGGCGATTTGCGCTAGCATTTGCACGACATAATAGGCTGGTCCATAACCGCGTTCCGTTTTGAACACTGTACGATCGACAACATAACCAATTACGGAAGCAAAGAAGTAAACAAAAGTGTTTACCACTCCCTGCATTAACGCCATGGTAACCATATCACCATTGGCGACATGACTGATTTCATGGCCGATAACCGCTTCGACTTCATCACTGTTCATCTGGCGTAATAAACCCGTGCTCACCGCTACGAGTGCGTTATTTCGGTCAGCCCCTGTAGCGAAGGCATTGGCGTCTGGGCTATCAAAAATACCAACTTCTGGCATGGCAATACCAACCTGTTGAGCTTGCGCGGCTACGATGTTCAACAACCATTGTTCAGTTTGATTTTGCGGCTGATGAATGATGTGGACACCCATGGCATTTTTCGCCGACCATTTCGAAAGCAACAGCGAAATTAAAGAACCGGTCATGCCAATGACAGCCGACATGGCTAGCAAAGCATTTAGATTGAGATTAATGCCTTGTTGATCCAATGCATGACCCAAACCTAACACGCTAAACAGAACACTGATAGCGATCATAATGGCTAGGTTAGTGGCTAAGAAGAGCAAGATGCGTTTCATATATCAGTCCTCATTAAAAGATAGGTCTATGATTGGGGATAGCTGAGTTAAAAACAAGTCAGTCGGTGTTAATATGCCCTAAAAATTTTTGGAGGTTGTGCATGCCCAAGCTTTTGTTGGTTTTAATCAGTCTGATATCAACCCCGTTATATGCTGATACCGAGGAACTTAAAGCGCGCTTGCGGCAATTACAACTGCCATCGGGCTTTAAAATTAGTCTGTATGCCGATAATTTGCCGAGCGCCCGCAGTATGGCCTTAGGTGATGAGGGTGTGGTTTATCTGGGTAGTCGGGATGGCAAAGTCTATGCTGTTAAAGATGGGGATGGGGACGGAGTTGCTGAACAACACTTCGTATTGGCTGAAAATCTCTATCTGCCCAATGGTGTCGCTTACAAGAACAAAACCTTGTATGTGGCAGAGGTTAATCGCATTATCCGTTTTGATAATATTGATCAACACTTAGCCAATCCAAGCGCACCGAAAGTGGTATTTGATCAATTTCCCAGTGATAAACATCATGGTTGGAAGTACTTACGTTTTGGTTTGGATGGCAAGTTATATACCGCAGTGGGCGCGCCTTGTAATATTTGTGAACCGAAAGAGGCAATCTACGGTTCATTAGTGCGTCTGAATCCGGATGGAAGTGATTTTGAAATTCTTGCCAATGGTATTCGTAATAGTGTTGGTTTTGATTGGCAACCCAATACTGGTTATCTGTTTTTTCATGATAATGGACGCGATTACTTGGGGGATGAACTGCCACCTGAAGAATTAAATCAATGGCATTTCCGGGGTGAACATTTTGGCTATCCATATTGCCATGCCGGCAACATACCCGATCCCGATATAAAGCGCACTAAAGCTTGCGATCAGACTACTGCACCGGTTTGGAAATACAAGGCTCACATTGCGCCTTTAGGGATGCGTTTTTATACCGGTAAGCAATTTCCAAAGTCATACCACCATCAACTACTGGTGGCTCAACATGGCTCTTGGAACCGTGAGGATCCTATCGGATATCAGCTTGTGTTAATTAAATTTGAAAACGGCCAACCGGTAGCGGAACAAACTTTTATCAGTGGTTGGTTAAGTCATTCTGGCGAGGCTTGGGGACGCCCGGTGGATTTATTGCAACTTAATGATGGCAGTTTATTAATTAGTGATGATAAAGCCGGTGCCATTTACCGAGTTCAGTATCAAACATGAAGCAGTTAGTCGTTAAAATACTTGAAAGATCGGAAACCTATAAGGGGTTTTTTACTTTAGAACAATTTACTTTGCAACACAGTTTGTTTGCTGGTGGTTGGAGTAAGCCCTTAAAACGTGAGTTGTTCAGACGTGGCACTTGTGTGGCGGTGTTGCTGTATGATCCAGTGCTTGATCGTGTGGTGTTGATCGAGCAGTTTAGGGTCGGGGCTTTGTTGCATGTTGAGCATCCTTGGTTGCTGGAAATTGTTGCAGGCGCCATAGAAGAGGGTGAAACCGCTGAAGAGGTGGCGTATCGGGAAGCAATGGAAGAAGCTGGTTGCGAAATTTTGGAATTAACTCAGATTCAACAGTTTTTTACCACACCGGGTGGATCTTCAGAGTGGCTGACCTTGTTTTATGGGCGAGTCAATAGCGCCAATATAGGCGGGATTTATGGTTTGCTTGAAGAAGACGAAGATATACGGGTCTCGACCCTCAGTTTTAATGAAGTTTATGAGTTGCTACAATCAGGTGCAATAAACTCGGCCATTCCGATTATCGCCATACAATGGTTATACATTCATCGGGACGAATTACGTCGTCCCTATATTGTTTAACTTGGAATACCTCACACTATGCGCATAAAAGCATTACCACCGCAATTGATTAACCAGATCGCTGCTGGAGAAGTTGTTGAAAGACCGGCTTCTGTGGTGAAGGAATTGGTTGAAAACTGCTTTGATGCAGGTGCCACTCAGATCTATCTGGATTTGGAAGAGGGCGGTATCCGCAGTATTAAGATTCGCGATAATGGTTGTGGCATCGATAAAGAAGATCTTGCTCTGGCTTTATCCAGACATGCCACCAGTAAGATTGCATCATTAAAGGACTTAGAGCACGTTATGAGCATGGGCTTCAGGGGTGAGGCCTTGCCCAGTATTAGTTCGGTTGCCCGCTTAAAACTAACTTCAAAAGTTGCTGATGCTGATCATGGTTGGAGCGTGAGTGCAGATGGCAGTGAGCAGCTATTCGAAATCAGTCCTGCTTCGCATCCACAAGGCACAACGGTCGAGGTGCGTGATCTTTTCTATAACACGCCGGCTCGGCGAAAATTCTTAAAAACAGATAAAACTGAATATGCTCATATCGAGAATCTTATTCATCGCTTGGCTTTGGCGAGAACCGACATTGGCTTTGTGGTGCAGCATAATCAACGTGAAGTTCTCAATTTAAAGCCAGTCAGTAATGAAGCTGAACATCTGGAACGTCTGGCAGCGATTTTAGGTCCTGAGTTTCAGCAACATGCCATCGCGATTGAATTTGCAGCATCTGGTTTGCGACTTAAAGGCTGGGTTGCCAAACCCACTTTTTCACGTAGTCAGGCCGATATGCAGTTTTTTTATGTGAATCAGCGTTTAGTCAGAGATAAGTTGATTGCCCATGCTGTTAAACAGGCTTATCAGGATGTGCTCTACCATGGTCGCCATCCCTTATTTGTCTTATATCTTGAAATGGATCCCGCCAGTGTTGATGTCAATGCTCATCCGACAAAAATGGAAGTGCGTTTTCGTGAAGGGCGTTCAGTTCATGATTTTTTATTTCAGGCCTTATATCGAGGATTAGCCGATCAACGCCCCAATAGTGCGGTGGAATCAGCGGTTGATTCCCTAATTCTGGAACAGGTCAATATTCAGCAGACCGAACTGCCTCTTAGTACAGACCGAAGTATTAATGCCCCTGCTGCTTACCAGCAACAGCGCTTTAGCAGGGAAGGTAGAGCCGATCCGCTTTCCAAAATTCAAATTGCCGAGCAGATGCAGGCCTATTCAAGATTACTCCCCGAGACGGAGGTTGTGGCATCGGCAGTTCAGGCAATCCCACCTTTGGGATTGGCAATCGCGCATATTCACAATATTTACATTTTAGCCGAAACGGCTGATGGCATTATCTTGGTGGATACCCATGCTGCGCATGAGCGGATTAGTTATGAGCGGCTCAAACATCAGTACGCCCAGCAAACCATGGTTTCGCAACCATTGCTGTTGCCACTCAAGTTGGCAGTTAACCCCAGTGAAGCAGAAATGGTTGAACAGGACCCGGAATTTTGGCTGAACTTGGGGTTTGAACTCAACCGTTCCGGTCCAACTGCTTTAATTTTAAGAGCGGTGCCTGCTTTATTGAGTAAAACTGATGTTGAAAAATTAATTCGTGACATCTTGGCTGATTTGTCAGTAGAGGGTAGCAGTCGCCGCTCTGAGGAAACCATGAATGCTGTGTTAGCGACCATGGCCTGTCATGGTTCAGTGCGCGCTAAGCGTCGATTAACGATTGAAGAAATGAATGCCTTGTTGCGTGATATCGAGCTGACTGAGCGTAGCGGTCAATGTAATCATGGCCGACCAACCTGGATTAAGTTAAATCATCAAGAGTTAGACCGTTTTTTCATGCGGGGAAAATAATGACACTGTCGCAAAAACCCTTGGTGGTTTTATTAATGGGGCCGACTGCTTCTGGTAAGACAGCATTCTCATTAGACTTGGCTGAAGCGCTACAAACAGAGATTATCAGCGTGGATTCCGCCCTGGTCTATCGCGAAATGAATATAGGCACTGCTAAGCCTAGTCTTGCAGAAAGATCAAGGCTGACGCATCATTTGATCGACATCATCGATCCTAGTCTATCGTTTTCAACCGGGCAGTTTCGGGATCAGGCTATGCCTTTAATTGAAACTCTGCTAGCGCAAAATAAAATCCCGCTATTGACTGGCGGAACCATGTTGTACTTTAACGCATTGACTGAGGGCTTAGCACAATTACCGCCTGGTAATCCTGAAATACGTGCCTTACTCGAACAGCAGATGCAGGTGGATGGCAAACAGGCAATGCATCAGCGCTTGCAACAAATTGACCCTGAATCTGCTGCCAGAATTCATATGAATGATCCACAGCGTATTCAGCGTGCGCTTGAAGTGTATGCAATTACCGGACAGCCTTTATCAAGTTTTTTCAAACAGCAACATGAATCACCTTATCGGTTTTTAAAAATCATATTATCGCCCACCGATCGCAGTGTTTTACACCGCAGAATAGAGCAGCGTTTTCATACCATGCTCAATGATGGCTTGATTGAGGAAGTGATGCAGTTGCGCAATCGCGGGGATTTAGATTTGTCTATGCCCGCTATGCGGAGTGTGGGTTACAGACAGGTATGGCAATATTTACAAGGTGATATTAAATTTCCTGAAATGATTGATCAAAGCATTTTTGCAAGTCGTCAACTGGCTAAGCGTCAACTCACCTGGTTGCGTAAAATTGAAGACGCGATCTGGTTAGATCATGCCCAAAATCAACTGCCCTCAGTACTTGCATCGATTAACGCGCTGCTTGGATAGTCCAACAAGTCAGCAATACTTGAAAATTAACAAATTTTAATTTTTTATTTTCTGATGATTGTTTATAGTATGGGCTTGAAAGCGTAAAAACTTAAATCGTAAACTTAGCAAGTTTATTTGGAAGTGATTTCATGCATAAGGACATTGGATGGAAATTGCAGTTGTAGAGTCTGATAAATTAGTTGCGTCTGCCTTAATCGATCTGTTGTGTCCAAAACATCAAGTGTATTGTTTTGTATCCAATTCGGCGCTCATGAATGAGTTGATGAAGACAAACTATGATTTCTACATCATGGAATGGACAACCCAATGCATTCATAGTCTGGATGTTTTACGTTTTATCCGCGAAAAATTGTTTAGTCCAGATCCGGTTATGTTTTTGGTCAATAACTTTCTTGAGTGCGAAATGATAGAGGCGCTTGATGCTGGTGCTGATGATTATCTGCATAAATCAATCAAAGCCGATATATTTCTGGCTAAAGTGGAAGCTATTTACCGCAGAGCAAATGCTCAGAATGGCTATGGATCTGTAAAAGAGTTCCATGGTTATCAATTTGATCCCGCTGAAAGAATTGTTCGATATAGCAATGAGCAAATAGTCTTATCGGTTAAGCAATTTGAGTTAGCGTATTACTTTTTTAATAATTTTCAGCGTCCACTTTCTCGTAAACAGCTCGTCTTGGCGGTATGGGGTAGGAATCAATCAGAGCTGAACACTTTGTTAAGCCGTACCTTGGATGTTCATATCAGGTGTTTACGCCAAAAACTTAAATTGGACAGTCGTACGAGTCATGTGAAACTGGTTGCCATCCACGGTTACGGGTACAAGTTGATCCGTGTTGTTCAGGATAATTGCCTAGAACTGAGGTGATTTTTCCTAAGGCGTCACTTGAGCGGTCTGGATCTCGAATTGGGTTTGCATCAGCAAGTGTTGGTGTTGTTCTTGATGAGCAAGACTGGTTCTGGCACCCAGTTCGCAACAGGCAAGAGCGCCAGCGGCGCTAGCGTAGCGAAGGGTATCGAGCCAATTCATCTCAAGTGCGAGCGCAGCAGCATAGGCACCGTGGAAAGCATCGCCAGCACCTGTAGTGTCCTGAGCTTTCACCAACGGGGCACTCATACGGCCGTGTTCATTACCCCGTCGCCAAATTAATCCCTTATCTCCCAAGGTAATGACTACTTTGGGGTGTATCATCGCCAGCTTTTCTAAAGCTTCTGAGGGTGAGCCGCCAAATTGAACCGCGAATTTTTCAGAGCAGACCAAATCGCTTACGCTTGTCATCAATAATTCGGTTCCGGGATGTAGTGAACCCGCATCCAACACACTGGGCGTATTGCTGTGTTGCTGTAACAGCTTCAGAGATAGTGCGGGCTCATGTCCGTCAATCAGGATAATGCGGGTATTGAGTAAACGGAAATCGAGTGTTTCTGAGTTTAATGCCTGCGTGTTGCCCTTGAAATTGACTAGCGTGCGGTCGCCATTGGGCTTGGCTAGCACCACCGAAAGTGGGGTGGGTTGATTCCCGCGTACAACATATGCCGTGTTGACACCTTCGTTAATCAGTTCCTGGTAGTGAGTGCTACCATAATTGTCCTGTCCCAGATAACCGCCAAAACCGGATGTCAAACCGAGTCTGGCGACACATACTGCTGCATTTGCCGCCGGACCACCTCCACATGTGATAAGTTGAGTAGCAAACTGTTTTTCGTCAGCTGAAGGATGGTGGGCGACGCACATCACTTGATCGTAGCTGGCATGACCAAGACAAAAAACATCCAGGGGTTGATCTTGGTCAGATGATGGATTTCTCATGTCGGAATATGTCTTAAGGCTTATAATTATAGGACGGTGCTTGGAATGGGTTCTTGCAACCCGCTTTAACAGTATTGAGCTGGAATTTAATTATGCAAAAATCACCCGATGATGGTAGCCGAAGAGTCAAAAATATTGCAGCAATTTTGTATCTTGTCGTGATGGCTTTTTTAGTGGGCGGTTCCTATATTCATCAACAGAGTGACAAAAAACCTGTTAAGGAATCCGTGGATCAAGCGAATCAATCGAGCGATGTTGGGCAATAAAATCCCTGTTACAAATTGACAATATTCAGCAATACCAGTACCTTAGACCATATTTTTAAGACATTATTATAAATTTGCCCAACGAGTCAAAATGGAAGAATTTCATCGTATCAGCCGTCTGCCACCCTATGTTTTTAATATTGTTAACGAATTAAAAGCCAAAGCCCGAGCGGATGGTGAGGATATTATTGATTTTGGCATGGGTAATCCAGACCAACCGACTCCAGCGCATATCGTGAACAAAATGCTGGAAGTGGCTCAACGGGGTGATAGTCATCGTTATTCGGTGTCGAAAGGTATTCCTCGTTTGCGTAAAGCGATCTGTAATTGGTACAAAAACCGTTTTGATGTTGATCTGGATCCTTTAACAGAAGCGATTGTCACTATAGGTTCCAAAGAAGGTTTGTCTCATCTGGCGCTCGCGACTTTAGGTCCGGGTGATGTGGTTTTAGTCCCTAATCCAGCGTATCCCATTCACCCCTATGGCGTAGTCATTGCAGGTGCAGACCTCAGACATATTCCGCTTATTCCGGGCAGTGATTTTTTTGAAGAATTAAAAAAGGCAATTGCCGAAAGTTGGCCACGCCCCAAAATGTTAATTCTTAATTTTCCAGGTAACCCCACAAGTCAATGTGTAGAACTGGATTTTTTTGAGAAAGTGGTCGCCATCTGTAAAGAGCACAATATCTGGATTGTCCATGATATTGCGTATGCTGATATTGTTTTCGATGGCTATGTGGCGCCTTCCATTCTTCAGGTTCCGGGTGCAAAGGAAATTGCGGTTGAGTTTTTCTCTTTGTCCAAAAGTTACAATATGCCGGGTTGGAGGGTTGGCTTTATGGTCGGTAATCCTCAACTAGTGGCTGCTTTAACAAGAATTAAGTCTTACATGGATTATGGAACCTTTACTCCTATTCAGGTTGCGGCCATCACTGCCTTAGAGGGTCCACAGGAGTGTGTGCAAGAAATTTGTGACATGTACCGTGTTCGTCGTGATGTGCTTTGTGACGGATTAAATGCCATGGGTTGGCATGTCGAAAAGCCCAAAGCGACAATGTTTGTCTGGGCGCCAATTCCAGAGGCCTACAAGGCCATGGGTTCGATTGAATTTGCTAAAAAGCTGATCATTGATGCCAAGGTGGCTGTTTCTCCGGGTATTGGTTTTGGTCAATACGGTGATGATCACATTCGTTTCAGTCTGATTGAGAATGAACATAGAACCCGACAGGCATTGCGTAGCATCCGCAATATGCTGAAGAAAGACAACGTTGTATAATCGCTGGTTTTTCGGATCAATTGCTGGGAGTCAATTTTGAAGCCTGTTAAAGTGGGTGTTATCGGTTTAGGTACTGTAGGTGGCGGCACTGTCAACGTACTTAAAAGAAATGCACAAGAGATAGCGCGTCGTGCTGGACGTGAAATTGTTGTAAGTCGTGCGGCTGCACGCAATTTAGATCAACCACGTATTTGTGATACACACGGTATTGATTTAACCACTGATCCATTCTTGATAGTCAACGACCCCGATATCGATGTGGTTGTCGAGTTAATGGGCGGCTACGCGCTTGCGCGTGAACTCGTCCTGACGGCTATTGCAAATGGTAAACACGTCGTGACTGCCAATAAGGCCTTAATTGCTTTACATGGGAATGAAATATTCGCTGCGGCAAGTCGACAAGGGGTTATGGTTTTATTTGAGGCCGCTGTTGCCGGCGGTATTCCCATCATTAAAGCCATCCGCGAAGGATTAAGTGGTAACCGAATTAAATGGTTGGCTGGCATCATTAATGGCACAGGTAACTTCATCCTCACAGAAATGCGGGATAAGGGGCGTGATTTCGCAGATGTCCTGGCTGAGGCACAGGCACTGGGTTACGCAGAAGCTGATCCTACCTTTGATGTGGAAGGCATTGATGCGGGTCATAAATTGACTATTTTGGCCTCGATTGCTTTTGGTATTCCATTGCAATTTGATAAGGTTTTTACCGAGGGTATTACACGCATTACCCGGTTGGATGTCGAGTATGCTGAAGAACTTGGCTATCGAATTAAACACTTGGGTATTGCGCGCAACACTGAACAAGGGGTTGAATTACGTGTGCATCCGACCTTGATTCCTAATCGCCGATTAATTGCCAACGTCAACGGCGTTATGAATGCCGTTTTAGTCTGCGGTGATGCGGTCGGACCTACCTTGTATTATGGCGCCGGTGCCGGCGCCGAACCCACTGCGTCTGCTGTGGTGGCTGATTTGGTTGATGTGGTCAGAGCAATGACCAGTGATCCGGAAAATCGTGTCCCGCATCTGGCATTCCACGCTGACGCCATTGTTGATTTGCCCATATTGCCTGCTGAGGAAATTCGCACTGCCTATTACTTGCGTCTCACCGCCGAAGATAAACCTGGAGTTTTGGCCGATGTAACCCGTATTTTGGCAGGCCATAACATTAGTATCGAAGCCTTGATACAAAAAGAGCCGCTCAAAGATCAGACTTCAGTCTCCATCATCATGTTGACGCAATTAACCTCTGAAAAAGAAATGAATGCCGCGATCGCGGAAATTGAAGCATTAGCAACCGTGACAGGACAGGTTGCTCGTATACGTTTAGAAACATTAGGATAAGAAATGGCACAACATACCCGTTACACAGGCTTAATCGAACATTATCGGGATCGTTTGCCTGTTTCTCCAACTACACGACTGATTAGCTTGGGTGAAGGCAATACCCCTTTGATTCAGCTTCAAAACATTCCGCGATTAATTGGTAAAGATGTTGAGATCTTTGTAAAGTTTGAAGGTTTAAATCCTACTGGTTCATTCAAAGATCGTGGCATGACCATGGCGGTGACCAAGGCCGTTGAAGCAGGCAGTCAGGCTATTATTTGTGCGTCTACCGGTAATACCTCGGCAGCAGCAGCGGCCTATGCGGTTCGTGCAGGTATTAAGGCTTTTGTTTTAATCCCCGAAGGTAAAATTGCACTAGGTAAATTGGCGCAAACTTTGATGTACGGTGCGCAAATTATTCAAATTAATGGCAATTTTGACGCTGGGATGTCATTGGTGAAACAAGTGGCGGATCATGCGCCTGTCACCATCGTGAATTCTATTAATCCTTTTCGTCTGGAAGGTCAAAAAACCGCTGCCTTCGAAATTGTTGATGAATTAGGTACTGCCCCTGATTATCATTGTTTACCGGTCGGTAACGCCGGTAACATTACGGCTTACTGGAAAGGGTATAGCGAATATGCGACCGACAGCGCCACCCATCAAGCAGTGACCAGTAAAAGACCGGTTATGTGTGGATATCAAGCTGCAGGTGCTGCGCCATTTGTTATTGGCAAAATGGTTGATAATCCCGAAACTATTGCAACGGCAATCCGCATTGGTCATCCGCAATCATGGGATCTGGCCTGGAATGTACAAAAAGAATCCAACGGCTGGTTTGATTCACAAACCGATGAACAAATTCTTTATGCACAAAAGCTTTTGTCGCAACATGAAGGTATTTTTTGTGAGCCCGCTTCAGCTGCATCACTGGCTGGCGCCCTGCAAGATATTCAGACGGGTAAAATTCCGGAAGGTAGCCGTATTGTCTGTACATTAACGGGCAATGGTATTAAAGATCCCGATATTGCGATCAACCAGTGTAAAGACGCTACGCCGGTCACAATCGATGCGTCCTTGGATGCCGTTAAAAAAGCTATTCTGGATAAAATTTAATTTATGCCAGATTTGTTTTTAAAGCCGGCTTAAGCCGGCTTTTTAATAGATGCCTATGTATTTGCATGGTACCAAAAAAAACATTATTCCTCGTGTCATTCCTGCTCAGGTCAAACTTGAGGGAATAGATCCCGTTCTGCAAAACATTCTCAGCAGTCGTGGTATTCATCAGGCAGAAGACTTAGATCGGGGCCTGGCTAAACTACCGTCACCTTGGTTGTTATCCGGCATGCAAACCCTGGTGGAACAACTATACGCTGCACTTAAACATCAAAAACATATTTGTATCGTGGCCGATTTTGATGCTGACGGTGCCACCAGTTGTGCGGTTGCTTATCGAGGTTTGCAATTATTGGGTGCAAGATCTTTGAGTTTTGTCGTGCCCAATCGCTTTGAATATGGTTATGGCTTAACGCCCGAAATTGTTGAGCTTGTGAGTCAACAGGGCGCTGATGTGATTGTGACGGTTGATAACGGCATTTCGAGTGTCGAAGGTGTTTATGCGGCCAAACAAAAAGCTATTAAAGTCCTGATTACAGATCATCACTTGCCTGGCAGTGTGCTGCCCGATGCGGATGCTATTGTTAATCCTAATTTACCCGATGACGCTTTCCCCAGTAAGCATATTGCCGGAGTGGGTGTGATTTTTTATGTATTAATGGCATTAAGAATCAGATTGAGAGAATTGAATTGGTTTCAAACTGCGGCAATCCCTGAGCCGAATCTGGCACAGTTACTGGATTATGTGGCCCTTGGCACGGTGGCCGATGTGGTGGCTCTGGATGCAGTTAATCGTATTTTCGTGCATCAAGGATTATTGCGGATTCGTTCTGGACATGGACATCCCGGAATACACGCTTTAATTGATATTGCAGGTCGGCAAGCAGCGAATCTGCAAGCGGGTGATCTTGGTTTTGCTATTGCGCCGCGACTTAATGCGGCCGGACGTATGCAAGATATGTCTATTGGTATTCAGTGCCTTTTATCTGATGATATTCAAATGGCTAAACAATTGTCTGAGCGCTTGGACAATTTGAATAAAGATCGTCGTGAAATCGAGGGTCAAATGAAGCTAGAGGCAATGGCCTTATTATCAGAAATGAACGCACTGGATGACAAGCAAGTTTCGGCAGGAGTGTGTTTGTTTGACGAAGGCTGGCATCAGGGTGTCATCGGGATTCTGGCGTCCCGAATCAAAGACCGATTACATAGGCCGGTAATCGCTTTTGCACCGGGCGATGCCGGTGAGATCAAGGGATCGGCGCGCTCAATCCCCGGGGTACATATTCGGGATGTCTTAAGCGAAATCGCAGCTGAACATCCGGAAATATTGCACAAATTCGGCGGACACGCCATGGCCGCAGGTCTGACCATCAAACGTCATGATTATCCACAATTTGTTTTAGTCTTTTCGGCAGTGGTAGCAAGCAAGATGTCAGAGATGGATTTGCAACAAACTATTCTCACGGATGGTCAGCTTGATGACATGCATTTAAATCAAGCCTTCGCTGAACAATTACAATCGACAGCTACTTGGGGTCAAGGGTTTCCGGAGCCATTATTCGACGGTGTTTTTGATGTTATTCAATGTCGAATTGTCGGGCAACAACATTTAAAATTTGTCCTGAGACATGCCTTTAGTTCGCAACTACTAGATGCTATCGGTTTTTTTGCAGAACACGCTGACAAATGGTTGGGTTGTCGAAAAATACGGGCTGTGTATAAATTAGATGTGAATGAATTTCGTCAGCAGCGCAGTTTGCAACTTCAGCTCGAATACGCTGAGCGCATGGACTAATCAAACAATATGGTGAATAGGTTTTTAGATTTCATTGAAAAACATTTATTTTTAAGCCTGATCATAGTGGCTGGTTTGCGGCTGTTGTTTTTAGTCGCCAGCGATTTTGATCTTTTGGGCGACGAAAGTTATTACTGGGACTGGTCCCGACATCCAGACATCTGTTATTACAGCAAGCCGCCTATGGTCGCTTGGTTGATAGGTCTAGTGACATTTTTGTTTGGCGATAGCGCATTTGTGGTTCGATTACCCACTGTCATTTTGGGTAGCATTTTCCTGTATTACTTCCATGCCACTACCCAGTTCTATTACGGATCAAGAAATGCTGCGCTGGCATTACTATTGATTTTGGCAACGCCAATCAATTTATTGGCCAATTTCTTAATGACCATTGATCCGCCGCTCTATTGTTTTTGGATTATGTCGCTTTTCTATCTGAGTCGTGCCATCTTTGCTTCTGATCAAAGCGCCTGGTTGAAAGCCGGTTTGGCAAGTGCGGCAGCCTTAATGTCAAAACAAGTGGCACTGTTACTTCCTGGGTTGGCGCTTGTTTTTATTCTCCTGTCACCGGGCTATCGGCATCTTATCTACCGCTTTTTCACTCAGTATTCGGTCCCCGTCATTTTGGCCGGGGGGCTTATTGTGTTCTGGAACAGCCAGCATGCGTGGATTATGTTTGGTCATAGTCAGGAGCACTTTGTAGAACACACGGGTGAAACATGGCTGAAGCACTTGCAACATGCTCGAGATTTTTGGTTTTATCAATTGCTGTTAATGACTCCACCGGTGTTTGTTCTAGTGCTTGTGACCGCGATTGCCATGTTATTTGGATTTAAGCAGTTGAATGCAGAACAACGTTTTTTATGGCTCACCGGTCCCGGTTTGTTGTTAGGCATTTTGGTTGCTAGTTTTATGCGAAAAATGCAAGGTAACTGGCCTATGCCATTTTATTTTACTGCCCTGATTTTGCTGGTTGGTCGTTGGTCCTTTGACGACTGGCCCAGAGTGTGGAAGTGGATTTTAGGTTTAGGCTTTTCTTTAGTGCTGGTCACTAGTTTTCTGCCGCCTTTAATAGGGGTGTCGGGTTTAAAGGGTAGCCAATGGGATCCTACGCATCGCTTTAAAAGCTGGCAGCCGATTGCTGAACAAGTGGATATCATTCGACAAACTGTTCAGACTGATTTGCCGAACACCTTTGTGGTTACACTGGGACATCGCAATCTAGCCAGTCAGTTGGCTTTTTATTTGCACGATCATCCGGCTGTATTTCGCTATGAACCGAGTGGCCAAGTCCTGTCACAATATGAAGTATGGGGCGGGCCAACACAACGTATTGGACAAAGTGCATTTTTGATTGGGGAACTGACGGAATCTGAATTGCCTGAAGAGTTGAAAAAAGCCTTCAATTCGGTACGCCTGATCGGTCAAGTGAACGACCCTAACCGGAAAAATGCGGTTTTTTACATATTTTTTGCCGATAAATTGCTGCATTGGCCAGTTTTTGAACCTCAAGCAGGCAAGGTAAACGACTATGAATAAGGCACTGGCTTATTACGAATTAGGGGGTGTTTTGTGTCTGGCTGTCGTGACTAGTGTGATTTTTTGGCTCAGTGATCTGGATATTCAGCTGGCTAGACTTTTCTATGATCCAGACAACATCCTCGAACATTGGCCTTTAAAACAAATGCCTTTTGTTAAGATCATGTTCGATTATGCATTTGAATTTGTGCTAAGTCTGGGGATATTGGCGTTTAGCATTTTTTTCGCAAGTTTCTTGTTCCCAAAGTGTCGGGCCTGGCGCTTTCAATCGCTATATATTGTTTTAGTCATTGCCTTAGGACCAGGTCTGGTGGTTAATCTAATCGTCAAAGATCATTGGGGTAGACCGCGACCTGTGCACATACATGAATTTGGTGGGCAATATGACTATATTCCTCCGGCCAAAATCGGGAATACCCCTGACAAATCATTCGTTTGTGGTCATTGTTCGGTGGGTTATGCGTTTTTTGCCGTATATTTTTTGGCACAGAATTATAAATTCATTTATTTTTTGTTAACCCTAAGCTTTGCCTGGAGCATGGGTTTTACCCGTATGGCAGCCGGTGGACACTTTTTATCGGATATTCTGTGGTCGGGCTATTTGGTGTTTATGGTCGCTTACGGGCTTTACTATGGCTGGTATCGACGAATCGCAATACATAGCCAAGCGATTGATCGCTAAGCGATGGATTATCCGCTGAGCTTTCTTGTTGAGCTTGCTATAATATCTGCTCATTATTTAGCGTATGAGAGTTTTGCATGATCCAGGGTAGTATCGTTGCATTAGTAACACCCATGACCGAGGATGGTCAGGTCGATGAAATCAGTCTCAGAAATTTAATTGAATTTCATATTGATCAAGGTACGGATGGCTTGGTGGCGGTGGGTACTACCGGAGAATCGGCTACTTTAGATGAAGACGAACACTGCCATTTGATCGAATTTACGGTTCAATGTGTCAACAAGCGTATTCCGGTTATTGCCGGCACCGGAGCAAATTGTACCCGTGAGGCCATTTCGCTGACACGTCGTGCTAAACAAGCTGGTGCCGATGCCTGTTTATTGGTTACACCTTATTACAACAAACCGACACAAGAAGGTTTGTATTTACATTACCAAGCGATCGCTGAAGCCGTCGATATTCCCCAGATTCTCTACAATGTTCCAGGCAGAACAGCTTGTGATATGTTGCCGGAAACAGTAGGGCGCTTATCCCATATCGACAATATCGTTGGTGTTAAGGAAGCCACTGGCAAATTGGAGCGTGTTAAACAAATCCGTGAACTGACTGGGCCTGAGTTTGCTATTTATACCGGGGATGATGCGAGCAGTCGTGAGTTCTGTCTGTTAGGTGGAAATGGCAGTATTACTGTCACTGGAAATGTGGCACCGAAATTGGTTCACGATATGTTAATGGCGGCTATTGCAGGCGATGCTGAGACTGCAGCAGCAATCGACAAAGCACTATTGGCTCTCCATGAGACATTATTTGTTCAGTCCAATCCTATTCCGGTTAAATGGGCTCTGGCTCATATGGGATTGATGCAAAAAGGTATTCGTTTACCTTTAACCTGGATGAGTCAAGAGTACGAGCAAGTTTTAATTCAAGCCCTGCATGCTGCAGGAATCAACTGAGTTTGACCATGAAAGGCTTCGGTTTCCGTTTTTGTCTAGTGTCCATCTGGTTAATGTTAACAGCCTGCAGTACCATCAAATCGTGGTTTCCTGATAAAGAAAGGGATTATCAGTTTCGGAGTGAAATTGCGCCTTTAAATATCCCTGATGACCTTAAGTCAAAATCCAGCTCCACTTTGCCTTTACCCCTTAGCCGAACGCCACAACAGCTTGCGGGTGAGGCTATTTCTGTAGCTAATGAGCAAGTTAAAAAAATACAAAAGACCGAACCTGCGGAAGCCAAAAATAGCAGCGATACCCTGACGACTAAACAGAACATTCCTGCAAGCGCTGCAGGTGTAAGTAGTTTAATGATTGATCAGGGTCGTGATCAGGCCTGGCGCATGGTGGGTAAAGCGTTGACCCAACAAAAGTTTGAAATTGTTGATAGAAACCAAGATCTTGGGCATTTTTACATTCGTTTCGCGTCTAAAGAAAACGAAAACATTTATGCTAGTGCTTGGGAAGATATTAAATTTATTTTCGGAGATTTTGATGAGAATCAGGACGAATTTCGTATTCGACTCAATGAAATTTCTGCACTGAGTACAGAAGTAACTGTTGAAGATGTGCATGGAAAAGTGCTGTCATCGCAAGTTGCTAATCAAATTCTTAAATTGATTACCGAAGGTATCAATGGGACGAATGCCTCTGGTTCTTCCCAGCAAAATCAATAATTTATTACCTTTCGATTAGGCATTTTGCTTAGTGATCGAAACTTTATTGCTATTCCCATTAAGGCTCGCTATGTTGATAATTCCAGGTACATCTGCTCTTTCAAGTTTCCGTCTGGACAAATTGTTGGCAGAATTACAACGTTTAGATAGTCGAATTTCTGCTGTAAGCGCTCGTTATCTACATTTTGTTCAGCTTGATTCAGATCTATCCACTCATCATCAGACCTATCTGAATAGTCTGCTTAATTATGGTTATGCTGATCCTGTTCCCGAACTAGACGGCGGCAAACTTTTAGTCATTCCCCGGGCAGGCAGTATTTCACCCTGGTCCAGCAAAGCCAGTGAAATTGCGCAACGTTGTGGCCTGACTGAGGTGGTTCGCATAGAACGTGGAACCGAATATGTATTGCAAGGTGTCAGCCAACTTAGCCAGCAAGATTTGCTCAATCTGGGTCATTTACTGCATGATCGAATGACCCAACAATTAGTCGTTCATTCAGAACAATTAACGCTTTTTGATCAGCATCAACCACAACCACTCGAGCAGATTAGCTTGATTGAAAATGGCAAACCGGCATTGATTGAGGCGAATATCCGTTTAGGTTTAGCCTTGTCGGATGATGAGATTGACTATTTAACCAGCAGTTTTCAACAACTGGCACGTAATCCAACCGATGTTGAGTTAATGATGTTTGCTCAGGCGAACTCTGAACACTGCAGACATAAAATATTCAATGCCAGCTGGACTATTGACGGAGAAGATCAGGCAAAATCTTTGTTTGCGATGATTCGTAATACCCATCAGCTCAATCCTCAGGGTGTGCTTTCGGCTTATAAAGATAATGCTGCCGTTATGGCAGGATCCACAGCGCAAGTTTTCTTGCGTGATCCTGACAGCATGCAATACACCTATACTCAAGAGCCAGCCCATATCTTGATGAAGGTGGAAACCCATAATCATCCCACCGCCATTTCGCCTCATCCGGGTGCTGCGACGGGTTCGGGTGGTGAGATTCGTGATGAAGGTGCTACGGGCCGTGGTTCTGCGACCAAAGCCGGTTTAACCGGTTTTAGTGTCTCGCATCTGCGAATTCCTGGGTTTGAACAAGCCTGGGAAACCGATAATGGGAAGCCGGAGCGTATTGCATCTGCCCTTGATATCATGTTGGAAGGGCCAATAGGCGGGGCTGCATTCAATAATGAATTTGGTCGGCCTAATATCACTGGTTATTTCCGTAATTTTGAACAAAATTCCGAAACCGGGGATGTGAATCAATTCAGAGGCTATCACAAGCCCATCATGATCGCCGGGGGCATGGGTAATATCCGACCTATGTTGGTCGAAAAGAACAGTATTCCCCCTGGTTCTCTGATCATCATTCTGGGTGGTCCGGCGATGTTGATTGGTTTAGGTGGTGGCGCAGCTTCCTCACAAACATCCGGTGAAGGTGCCGCTGAGCTGGATTATGCATCCGTTCAGCGTGAAAATCCGGAAATGCAGCGTCGCTGTCAGGAAGTCATTAACCGTTGTAACGCCTTAGGCCAAAAAACGCCCATCATCTCTATTCATGATATTGGTGCGGGCGGATTGTCCAACGCCGTGCCTGAAATTATTCACGATTGTGATCGTGGCGGTCGTTTTGAATTACGTGATGTACAAAACGCTGACCAGGGTATGTCGCCCATGCAGATTTGGTGTAATGAAGCCCAGGAACGTTATGTGGTGGCAATTAAACCTGAGTCGCTGCCTGAATTCGCAGCATTTTGTGAACGTGAGCATTGTTTGTATGCAGTGATTGGTGAAACAACTGCGGAAGAACATCTGACCCTGGACGACAAATGGTTGGGAGGTAAACCAATTGATTTGCCCATGTCAGTCTTATTCGGTAAACCACCGAAAATGCATAGAAATGTGCAGCGTGTGCTTAAACAACTTCAGCCAGTCATTACTCAGGATATTTCTCTTGCTGAATCCATTCAACGGGTATTAACGTTCCCTGCTGTGGCAGACAAAAGTTTTCTGATACATATTGGCGATCGCTCGGTTACTGGTTTGGTTGCCCGTGATCAGATGGTGGGTCCATGGCAGGTTCCTGTCGCTGATGTGGCAGTCACACCGGTGAAGCAATGGCATTGGGTGAACGCACACCATTGGCCGTAATTGATGGTCCTGCATCAGGTCGCATGGCAATTGGTGAAGCCCTAACCAATTTGGCTGCTGCCAATATTGATGCAATAACCGATATTAAATTGTCGGCAAACTGGATGGCTGCTGCCGGTAGTCCTGGTGAAGATGCCATTTTGTACGATACTGTGCATGCAGTCGGTATGGAGTTGTGTCCGGCCTTGGGTATTGCTATCCCGGTGGGTAAAGATTCACTTTCCATGAAAACTGTCTGGCGCGACGATCAAGGTGAAAAGACCATGACTTCGCCCATGTCGCTGATTATTACAGCCTTCGCTCCCGTGAGTGATATTCGTAAAACCTTGACGCCGCAGCTACAAGCAGTCCCAGAATCCAGTCTGATTTTGCTCGATTTGGGGCAGGGGAAAAATCGTCTAGGGGGTTCCATACTGGCTCAGGTATATAAGCAATTGGGTGATGTTGCGCCTGATTTAGATTCCCCGGAATTGTTCAAGGCTTTTTTTGCGGCTATCCAGAGTTTGAACCTTAAAGGGCAATTATTAGCCTATCATGATCGTGCGGATGGTGGGTTGCTGGCCACCATAGCTGAAATGGTGTTTGCCGGTCGGCAGGGTGTGTCTTTGCAATTAGATACCTTGGGTGAGGACTTGTTGGCGAGTTTGTACAATGAAGAATTGGGTGCCGTTATTCAGGTGCGCAACAGCGATCTCGCTGACGTTATGCATTTGTTAGCGGATGCGGGGCTTTCGGAATGTACTCACGTCATTGGTAGCTTGCAAGATGAACCGCGTCTCACGCTCCATCACCAAAACCGCTTAGTTTATTCGGCAACCAGAAGCGAATTACAACAATGGTGGTCTGGAGTCAGTTATCGTATGCAAGCGCTGCGTGATAATCCAGAGTGTGCGATTCAACAGTTTCAGTCCATTGCTAATGATCAAGACCCTGGCTTGAGAGCTGTTCTAAGTTTTGATCCCAACCTCAATATTGTGAGCCATTTGCGAACACATAGACCCCGTGTTGCCATATTGCGTGAACAAGGCGTCAACGGGCATGTTGAAATGGCTGCGGCCTTTGATCGTGCTGGATTTAGCGCCATTGATGTCCATATGACCGATATTATCAGTGGTCGTGTCAGTCTTGCAGATTTCACTGGTTTGGTCGCTTGTGGCGGTTTCTCTTACGGTGATGTATTGGGTGCCGGGGGTGGCTGGGCAAAATCTATCCTGTTTAACGCCAGGGCCAGAGCTGAGTTTGAAGCCTTTTTTAGCCGGACCGACACCTTTGGATTGGGCGTCTGCAATGGTTGTCAGATGATGTCGGGTCTAAAAGACATTATTCCAGGCGCTGAAAAATGGCCACAATTCAAACGCAACGTGTCTGAGCAGTTTGAAGCCAGAGTTGCCATGGTGAAGATTGAGGCCTCTCCTTCCATTTTCTTTACCGGTATGGAAGGTTCTATGCTCCCCGTTGTGGTGGCTCATGGCGAAGGGCGTGCAGAATTTAGCCATGATCCTGAGCAGGCATTGACGGCTGTTCGCTACATCGACGCCTTGGGTCATCCCACCACAGCTTTTCCTGCGAATCCCAATGGTTCGCCGTTGGGAATTACCGGGCTGACCACCCGTGATGGACGTTTTACCATCATGATGCCGCATCCTGAGCGTTGTTTCCGTACCGTGCAGAACTCTTGGCATCCTGACGATTGGCAGGAAGATGCGCCTTGGTTACGCATGTTCCAGAATGCGCGTCATTGGGTAGGCTAACTTCACCGGAGCAATTTGAGGCCGAGTGAAATTAAAATGATACAGGAAGTTCTGATTACGACGGTTAACGCTGCGGGTGTGCCGCATATTGCGCCTATGGGTATCCATAAGGAGCAGGGCTTGTATGCGATCTTGCCGTTTAAGCCTTCCGCTACCTTAGACAATATTTTAGTTTCTGGTTCAGCAGTCATCAATTTTTGTGATGATGTGCGCATTTTTGCGGGTTGTCTGACTGGCCGGCGTGAATGGGATTTATTAGCAACTGAATCGTGTCAGGGCTTTTATCTCGACGCTTGTCTTGCGCATACCGAGTTAATTTTAGATTCAGTTTTCGATGATGAGCTTAGACCAAAACTGCTGTGTAAAGAGCTAAAAACTGTCAATCACCGTCCCTTTCAAGGTTTTAATCGTGCCCAATTTGCTGTCTTAGAGGCGGCCATTTTGGTGAGTCGTTTGGGGCGTTTACCCTGGCACAAAATTGAAGAGGAATTAGCCTATTTGCGCATAGGACTCGACAAGACTGCCGGAGACCACGAACGTGAGGCCTGGGCTTGGTTAATGGATAGCATTGCAGCTTATCAAGGCAAGGACAGAGATGACTAGGTTTCTTGCCAGTGTAAATAATTTGCCTGATGCTGTTTTAGTAGCCGACTTGGGCGCAGATATTGTTGACCTCAAACAACCAAGTCAGGGGGCGCTGGGTGCTTTGCCTGTTACTGAAGTCAGACAGATTGTTGATGTACTTCAATCCAAAGTACAGATTAGTGCGACTGTAGGTGATTTAAACTTTGTACCTGAAGTCATTATGCCTGCAGTGGATACCATGTTGGCAACCGGCGTCGACTTAGTCAAAATCGGCTTATTTCCGGGGGGTGATGTTGAGGCTACTCTTGAGGCCCTAACACGCTATACCCAAGACAAGCATAAGCTTATTGCCGTTTTATTTGCGGATAGCCATCCGGATATGCAGTTATTACCTGCTTTGGCAGAGGCTAAATTTAGCGGTGTCATGTTGGATACTATGCATAAAACCTCTGGACGTTTGACCGATGTGCTCAGTCTGGATTTTTTATCAGAGTTCGTGAATTTAGCAAAACACTACCATTTGCTCACTGGATTGGCCGGATCCTTACATGTCGACGATATCCCCAACTTACTGGATCTAAATCCGGATTATTTGGGCTTTCGTGGCGCCTTATGTCAGGGTTCGCGACGGACCGATGCTCTTGATGCTACTCAGGTTAGCGCCATAAGTCAGTTACTGGCTGGTCGTCATTAAAAATGCAGAACGCCTTAATACAAATGCTGGTACTGATGCTGTTGGGTGCCAGTTGGGGACGTGTTTCGCCTAATCAACTGTTAGCCACACAGACCCGCCAGGTATTGACTACCGCTATTTATTATTATTTTTTACCCGCCATGGTTTTGCTGGTGCTATGGCCTGCTGAAATTGGCAAGCAAAGTGTGCAGATTAGTTTGCTTGGCTGTAGCAGTATTATTTTTGCAGCTTTGCTAGCAGGTTTAATTGTTTCGCTGTTTAAAATTGCCAAACCACAAGCTGGCGCGATTATCTTGGCTGCGAGTTTCCCCAATGTCACTTATCTAGGCCTGCCCGTTTTAGAACAAACCTTTGGATTCGATGCCAGGGCAGTCGTGATACAGATGGATTTGTTTGCTGCTGCACCGTTAGTATTTAGTTTGGGTATAGCAATCTCAAAATACTATGGAACTCACACGGCGGGTGATAAAACGTCTTGGTTAAGCGGGTTTAACACCCCACCATTTTGGTCCATGCTAATCGCCGTTATTTTGAGTCTCACCGATATTGCCATGCCCGAGCCTTTACAAAAGCTTTTGCAGACTATGTCTAACGCTGTCGCACCTTTGATGATCTTTGCCTTAGGTATGGCCTTAAGTCTTAAAGGATTACGTTGGCACTATTTGCATTTTTTGGTGCTGATTATTTTAATTAAATTATTTGCTCAAGCCTCGTGGGCCTTGCTCCTTTCTGACTGGTTGGGAATTACCGCCGCTTGGCGCGCCCCCGCTATTATGGATATTGCTATGCCGAGTATGGTTCTGGGGATTCTATTTTGTGATCGTTACCAACTGGACAGCAGTTTGTATGCAGTATCTGTCACACTGACCACTTTATTCAGTATGATCAGTCTTCCATTTTGGCATACGGTTTTGACATGAAGATACTGGCTGAAATTTATTCCCAAGGTGAAGAAGTTGTCACGGGTCAAATCTTAGACAGCAATGCGGCATGGCTGGCACAGCAACTTCAAACTATAGGTTTTAAACTTAAACGCCATACAACTGTAGGCGACCATTTGCAGGATTTGGCCGATACTTTTGTTGAAATATCAAAACGGGCGGACTTTTGTGTTTGCACAGGCGGCTTAGGACCAACTTCTGATGACTTAACCGCGGCCGCATTGTCTCTGGCGTCGGGACTTGAATTGGCGTTTGACGCTGATGCCTTGGCGAATATTGAAAGTTATTTTGCCCGAAGACATCGGCCTATGCCTGAAATCAATCGCAAGCAGGCTTTTTTACCACAGGGTTCCGTCAGGATTGATAATCCGGTCGGTACAGCACCTGGGTTTTCATTACAGTTGGGTCGGTGTTTATTCGTGTGTTTGCCCGGTGTGCCGACTGAAATGAAAGCGATGTTCACTCAATCGGTATTACCGCAATTGCCCCTACAGTTTGAGTTAAAGCCCGATTGTTTGATCAGCCTGCGCACAGTCGGTATGGGTGAGTCTGCAATTCAGCAGGCCTTAAAAAACCTCCAATTACCTGATGATGTTGAATTGGGGTTTCGTGCGGCATTAGCTGAGGTTCAAGTCAAATTATTGTTTCCTGACTATTATGCGGACAGTCAAATTCATTCATGGGTGGATACTGTTAAAGGCCTGCTGGGTGATGAGGTGTATGCCATTGAAGGTCTAGCCTCTGCAGTGTCTGGCGATTTACTTGCCGTTATTGATAATCTGATGTGTTTACATCAACATGAGCTTGTTCTCATGGAATCGGTCAGTTTCGGCTTGCTCGCCCACACTTGTCTACTCAAGTCGTGGTTGAAACAAGCCATTCTCATTCATCCTCAGGAATATTCAGAAAGTGAATGTCACCGACACCTTGAGACCATGCAAACTCAGTATCCCGAGGCAATTGGCCTGACTCAAAGCTGTCAGCACACATTAGCGGAAATTGCCGATCCTAATCAGACCATTACGCTGCGTATTTGCCTTCATACCCAGGCATTGGACTATCATAAAGACTTTGTTCTAGCGGGTAGTCTGAACTATAAACAGCAACAAGCTGCTACCTATACGCTCGATTTTTTAAGACGTTACCTATCTAATTTATGCCTTTAATTCGTTTATCTCGTGTATCTATTGCTTTTGGCAGTCATGCGCTACTCAATCAAGCTGATTTTCAACTAGATCCGGGTGAACGGGTGGGGTTGTTGGGTCGAAATGGTGAAGGTAAGTCGACGTTGATGAAAATTATTTCAGGCGAAATTAAAGCTGACAACGGTGAGATTTGGCGACAACCGGCATTGCGTTTAGCCTATTTACAGCAAACGCCTGATTTAAACAATGAAGACAGTATTTATCATGCAGTCGCGGCCGGATTGGGTGAAATAGGCGAACTCATTACGCACTACCATTATTTGTCTTCATTACCGAATATTGACGCTCAGGCTTTGCAACAAATGGGTGATATTCAGCACAAACTGGAAAGTCAGCAGGGCTGGGCATTGCAACAACGGGTAGAAACAATTTTAAGTCGTTTACAACTGCCGGCTGATGAATTGGTGGGAAATTTATCAGGGGGTTGGAAGCGACGGGTTGCTTTGGCCAGGGCTTTGGTGATTGATCCGGAAGTCTTACTGCTTGATGAACCGACCAATCATCTGGATTTTGACAGTATTAACTGGTTGGAAGAACAATTATTGCAATATCCGGGCGCGGTTTTATTTGTGACCCATGATAGGCGTTTCTTGCAAAAATTAGCAACGCGCATTGTTGATTTAGACCGAGGCAATCTGGTTTCGTGGCCTGGAAATTATGCCGATTATTTAGTACGTAAGGCGGCTGCCTTGGAAGATGAGGCGAATCAGAACGCATTATTTGACAAGAAGCTGGCCAAGGAAGAGGTCTGGATAAGACAGGGTATCAAAGCCCGTCGTACACGCAATGAAGGTCGGGTGCGTGCCTTAGAGCGATTACGTTCAGAGCGCTTAGAGCGCAGAACACAACAAGGTACAGCCAAGGTTAATTTAAATCAGGCTGAACAGTCGGGGCGTAAAGTAGTTGAAGCGCTTGATGTGAGTTTTCAATATCAGGCGTCTAGTCCGGTTATTGTTAGGAATCTATCCTTAAGAATTGAGCGTGGCGATAAGATCGGCCTGATTGGTAATAATGGTGCCGGTAAATCAACACTGCTCAAATTATTGTTAGGCCAATTACAACCGACATCGGGTTCCATTGAATTGGGAACGCATTTACAAATAGCCTATTTTGATCAATTGCGCGAGCAACTTGACCCGGAAATGACTGTGGTTGATAGTGTGTTGGATGGTGGTGAATTCATTGATACTCCCGATGGTAAACGGCATGTGATGTCCTACCTTGCAGATTTTTTATTCGCTCCTGCTCGGGCCAGATCACCGGTGAAAAGTTTATCAGGCGGAGAAAAAAATCGCTTATTACTGGCCCGATTGTTCACCAAACCGGCCAATTTGTTGGTGATGGATGAACCGACTAATGATCTGGACTTAGAAACACTGGAAATTCTAGAAGATAAATTAGTCAGTTTTCAGGGTACTTTGCTTTTGGTGAGCCATGACAGGGCTTTCTTGGATAATGTGGTGTCCAGTGTTCTGGTTTTTGAAGATGATGCCCAGGTTAATGAATATATTGGTGGTTATGCCGATTGGTTAGCGTATCAAGAGACACACCAAAAAAATAGTTCGGTCGTTGCCGATGCAGCCGCCGTTAAAAAAGAAAAACCCAAGTCGGCAAGCACCAAAAAAATGAGTTTTAAGGAGCAGCGTGAACTTGATCAATTACCAGAACGCATAGACGCTTTGGAAATGCGTCAGGCGGAATTGAACCAATTGATCAATAGTGCAGATTTTTACAAGCAGGTCCCGGATCAAGTGGCTCAGGTTTTGGCAGAACTCCAACAGGTGGATGAATCGCTTAGGGATGCCTATCAGCGTTGGGAACTTTTGGATGCCATGCAATCTTAATTCGACACCGCTCTTTTCCAAGGTAAACTTAAATAAGTTTTTTTAGGAGAAATTTATGGGTCCGTATTATCGTGATACTGCACAAGGCATGGGGCGTTTCCTAGATAGTTTTTATCAGTATCCTATTTTGATGCTGCTATTAGTTGTTGTCGTAGCTGGCGTTGCGACCTATGTTTGGCGAAAAGCCCCGAAAGAATAAACAACCGCTAACTCAAAGATCCAGAGGATTATTAGGATCAACCCCGTCCATAAACGGTAGTTTTCTGTCTTCGTTGGTAATCTGGTAGACCTGACCCAGCCAGTTGTTAAAGACTGCCTTTGCTGAGTCTCTCCAAGTGTTGTCCAGTCGCTTGATGATTTGTTCTTCAGGCATAGGGTTCAGAATGCGTCCAAAAAGTTTGGCCTGTTGTACTTCACGAGCGTATTGATTTAACAGCTCTTTTGAATAGTCATCAAAATAATGGACAGGGAAGGGGGGGTAGTCTTCTCTTTCATCTCGGTAATATCTGAGTACTTCACGTTTGTATTCTTTTAATAAGCTGATGTCGTCATATTCAGGGTGACCCTGAAAAAAAACCACCCGAAAGCCGTCTGGACTGACCGCCAAATGTAAGCCGGCTTCCTGACTCGCCACTAAGACTTTAACCCCAAACTTTTCTAAATCTTCCTGAAATACTTCGTTGAATCTTGAATGGGGTACGTCAAAACGGGTATTCATTTCTGCCGTCAAAGGATGGCTTCTGTCCAAGACTTTGTGCGGATAGACACCCCAGCGTTTTGCAGGGAGAGGTGTACGCTCAATCCCAAAGCAATGTTGAATAAGTGCATGCGTAGCGAGACATGAACATAAGATTGAGGTGACGTGCTCTTTTGCCCATTCAAATACTTCTGTTAAGGGTTCCCAGAATCCTTCTAGCTGAAGGTGTGGATGGGTTACATTGGCCCCACTGATAATCAGAGCATCTAAACCATCCTGCTTAATTTGTTCAAAGGTTTCATAGTATTGGTGGATGTGAGCTAAAGCCTCAGGGCCACGTTCCAGACCGTCGATGGTAAAAGGGTGGACGTGAAATTGCGCAATTTGATTACAGGAACCGACCAATCTGAAAAACTGCCTTTCAGTCGCTTCAAGTGCCGCATCAGGCATAATATTCAGCAATCCTATATGTAACTCCCGAATCGATTGATGGCTGGCCCTGTCGGGTGTCAGTATCTCTTCACCTTCAGCTTCAAGACGAATAAAAGTCGGTAATGCAGTGTGAGCGACTAATGGCATGGCTTAAACGGGGGATTTGGCAATAGCATTTGCAACCAATTGTAAAAAGTCGTGTTCAGTTTTAATTTGCATCACATCTTCACTATCCACGGTGTAACCGTATTGGTCTGCAATTGCTTGGTATCGAGGTAATCGTGCTTGAAATAATTCAGGGAAAACCCAACTGACAAATTCATCTGGTGGTATTTCATCAGTCGAAATATAGCCTTTACTAGCCATAAACTCGGCGAGTTTTTCATCCAAAAACTCTGGACGGTAATACAGAGGTTTAGGAGATTTTTGCGCACGCTCAATCAGGACTTGTTGGCGTGTGACGGGAATTCTGATGTAAAGGATCAGCGTGTTTTTAGCTAGATTAGCAATGACTTCTGGATCACTGAGTTCACATACACTTCCACCGGCGTCATTGATGAAATGCTTATAGCCATAGATGTTTTCTGCTTTATGAATAAATTCCGTGACATCGTTCATGGCCGCGACTTCTGCCTGATGATGCAAAGCTTGTCTGCGTTTGAACTCTTCTAAAGTCAAGCCACCTTGTTTGGGGTCGCCAATTTTGCCAAGAAAAGATGAAACCGGTGACAAGTTGTCGACAGTAATATTGCTACAAATATAAATAGAGTCGGACAGCAATAAATCACGAAGAAAAGGGACGCCCATCGCCTGCTGTTTAATATTATCTAAAATGGGTTCTTCGAGATACTTGGTACCAATACGGTAGTCACCTGAATAATGAAACCAATTATCTTTAGGGAGTTTGCCAGATAGACGGGTTTTGCCTGCACCCGACATGGCTAATAAGGTTATCCGTTTGGAATCCCAGTTCAGGAATTGTTCGGGCGTCATTCGCATACAGTATGCCTATATTACTTTTCGATTGATTGATACAAATTGGGCTAAATTTAACATACAAACCTAGCGCGGGTCAGACTTCAGCTCAAGAATGTTACACTAGGCGACGAAACATGGACTTTGAAATGAATACAGACAGAATTATTGAAATTGAAATTAAGCTTGCCTATCAGGAAGAGCTAATACAGGTTTTAAACGAGACCATTACTGAACAACAATTACAACTCAGAAAACTGGAAGAAACCTGTCGTTTATTGAACGAAAAACTCAAAAGTCTGGCGCAGAACTTACCAGATCGTAGCAGTGCTACTTTGAATGAGCGTCCCCCTCATTATTAGGAATGTAGGGTTTTAGAATGCGTCTTAAGCGAGTGTTGGTTTCTTGTAACCGGTGTTCTGACTACCGTTTTAGTCTTTATCGCCTTGGCGGATTTAAAATGTGCCGCGCTGCTGGCAATCGCGCAGTCGTTGAACTGTGCTTTTACGTGAGCACAAATTTGCTGGGCTTGATCAGGACTTGTCCCTGACCAGTTGATGGCCCAACTGGCTTTGCCGTGCTTGAGATGCTTGGCGATATAAAGATGACCCGAGGTGGCAAGTGTGCCCAGTTTGCTTCGTGCGATTAACAACTCTTTGTCAGCCAAGGGTTTTTGAGCAACGTGTCCAAAACTCACGACAAATGGATGCGCAGTTTTGAGCAATTGAGTTTGCTCAAGTCTTGGATGTGCAGCGTTGGGATGTATTCTGATTGGCTCATAATCCCCGCTATCGGCATCAGCACCCATTTGCACGGCACTGCCAGCACAGCGATTGGAGGCGAGTTGGAAAGGGGGAGGGGCTAGATCGTCGTCATGCAATTGCGAAACATGCGTATTGGTAAGCCCGGCGGCCTTTTTCTCAAAACCAACGTCCAATAAGTTACCCATTTGTTCAAATCTTTCGCCGCTACTGTGAGCCCCTAGTAGAACGCCTACTAAACGATGACCATTGCGTTTAGCTGAGGCGATTAAGTTATAACCCGATCCACAGGTAAATCCGGTTTTTAAACCATCGGCATCAGGATAGGTTTTTAAAATGCGGTTGGTATTTGGAAGCACTTGGCCTTTGTAATGAAATTCAGTGCTGGAGAAAATTCGGTAATATTCGGGGTAGTGTTTGATCAGGGCTGAGGAAAGAATCGCTAAGTCGCGAGCACTACTGATTTGATGTTCATCTGGAAGGCCGCTAGCATTCACAAATGAACTGCTCGACATGCCCATGTGATGAGCTTGTTGGGTCATTAAACGACCAAAGTGTGCTTCGCTACCGCCTAAATGTTCTGCAAGCGCAACAGCGGCGTCGTTGGCGGAACGTGTCGCCACCGCCATGATGGCGTGTTCAACACTAATTTTTTGACCTGTGCGCAAGCCCAAATGCGATTTGGGTTGGATAGCAGCATGGTGGGACACGGTTAACATGTCATTCAAATTTAATTTACCAGATTCCAATGCTGCAAAAGTCATATATAGGGTCATGACTTTGGTTAGCGATGCTGGATACCATTTTTGTGCTGCTTCTGTTTCGTGGATGACTTCGCCGGAATCGGCGTCAATCACAATTGCCGAATAGCGTGCTAGAGCGCTAGAGCTCGTTAACACCATGATAACTAAAGAAAACAAGGCAACAATTTTTTTAATCACGTGATTTATCTTGTTAATTCACTGTAAGAAATGGGTGTAACTGCTTGATGTGTATATTTAACCAAAATATAAATGTCTGTCAAAGACAAATTTCGTTTCATGAGCAAAAACCCATTTAACTTGTATCCAGATTGTAGGGTGCTCAGATCAATCATTGGGCTAGCCACCCGGTCTGTGCATTAACTTTCTTCAGCCAGATATTGATTTTTAAGATGCACATAGTGGCGACTGGAATATTCCAAAAACTGTCTTTCATCCTGCGTCAGTTCCCTGATGGGTTTAGCCGGGCTACCGACATATAAATAACCACTGGCAAGTGTTTTTCCAGGCGGCACCAATGCCCCAGCACCTATCATGACGTAATCTTCGACAATGACATCATCTAACAGGATGGCGCCTATGCCAATTAATGAATAATTGCCAATGGTACAGGCGTGAACAACAGCTCTATGACCAATTGTAACCCCCTTGCCGATGCGAAGTGGGTGACCAGATGCCGAAAAATCGCCAGCATGGGAGACATGTAACACAGCACCATCTTGAACATTAGTCTCTGCACCAATTTCAATGCTTTCTACATCGCCACGAATCACTGTGCCTGGCCAGACTGAAACATCATCATGCAGTGTGACCTGTCCAATTACAACGGCCATTTTATCAATAAATACATTGTTTCCGACTAACGGTGTGTGGTTTTTGTATGCGCGTATAGACACAGTGGTTTCCGAGTTGCTTAAAGTAAGGGGTCGCCTGAAGGAAATATAAGCATTTAATTAAGTTTAATTAATAGCTGCTGGCTGAATCGATTCAGGTAAAATGATAGGGCTAGCTTTGATTGCTATCAAGCTTGATTTGATCTGGATTTAATATAATTTTATGGATTCTATGAAAATGTTAGTTCGTCTATTTTTAGCTGTGTGCTTGTTTTACATGGGTGCTTTGCAAGCAGTTGAAATTCCTTCTGGCAGTTTTATTGTCCTCAATTATCACGATATCCTGGAGGAAGAAGAGCGTGTGCCTCCTTTTGACAGGATAGGGGTTTGTAAACAACATTTGGATGAGCATTTTGCTTGGCTAAAAAATAATAATTACCATGTAATCAGCGTCCAAGATGTATTGGACGCCATGCAAGGTCTGAAAACTTTGCCATCTAAATCTGTTCTGCTGACCTTTGATGATGGCTACTTGAGTTTTTATACTCGAGCAATGCCTTTGCTCAAAAAATACCACTATCCCGCTACCTTAGCCGTGGTGGGTAACTGGCTGGAACAACAATCAGTGCCTGGGGTCAAACCCATTATGAATGTGCAGCAAATCCGTGAGGTCATGGCAACAGGCCTGGTTGAAATTGCTTCGCATACTCATGATATGCATCAAAGCATACTAGCCAATCCTCAGGGTAACAAACAAAGTGCGGTGACGGCCCGTCTATACAGTGCTGAATATGACGAATATGAAAATGACGAAAGTTATCGCAAGCGCTTATTTGCTGAAGTGGAGAAAAGTTCAGAACGTTTGTTCCAGTTAATTGGTAAACGTCCTAGGGTCATGGTGTGGCCATTTGGTGAATATAATGCCTTAGCGTTGGAAGCGGCCAAATTATCGGGGATGCCGATCACCATGGGTCTCAACGATGGTGTCAATAGCTTGGCAGATGCACCGCTCATGAAACGCATGATGATTGCAGATGATCCAGATGCCAAGCGTTTTGCCGAAACCGTGAAATCTCAGCGAGTCGATCAACATCTCAGAGTTGTTCATTTGGATATGGACTACATCTATGATGAGGATGAAGACCAAACAAACCGAAATATTTCTGCAGTTTTGGAACGGATTAAGGCCAGTGGTGCGAATACGGTATTTCTGCAAGCTTATTCAGATCCTGATGGCGATGGTAATGCTGACCAGCTTTATTTTCCCAATCGCCACTTACCCGTTCGTCGTGATTTATTCAATCATGTTGCCTGGCAATTACGGACCCGTGCGGCTGTTAAAGTCTATGCATGGATGCCTATCATGGCCTACAAGGCTGATGTGCCCCTTAAATGGTATGTTAAGGAATGGCGTGACGGTGAGACTCAAATATCACGTCATATTTACACTCGACTTTCACCTTTTAATCCCGAGGCTAGACAATATATCGGCGATCTCTACGAGGATTTAGCCAAATATTGCAACATCAATGGCATTCTTTTTCATGATGACGGGATTTTGTCTGATTTTGAAGACGTCTCTCCAATGGCTCTGGATGTGGCTCACTCTGTTTGGGGATTACCCAGAGAGTTTGAAAAACTGCACGCCACCCCGGAAATGCGATTACGCTGGGCTCAGTATAAGACTGAGTATTTGGGACAATTCACTGATTATCTGACGGATAGAGTGCGTTTTTATCGACCTTACATCAAGACCGCTCGTAACTTTTACGCCTTACCTTTGCTGCAACCTTACAGTGAAGAATGGTATGCGCAATCGTTTCCTTCGTTTATGCAACACTATGATTATGTAGCCATTGAAGCGATGCCTTTTATGGAAAAAGCCGATGATCCACTTAAGTGGCTGGCTGAGTTGGTGAAGAAAACGGCTCAGTATCCCAACGGCTTAAACAAAATGTTGTTTGAACTACAATCGGTGGATTGGGAAAAGCAGCAAGATATCCCTATGTCAGTATTTACTGCCCAGTTTGAATTGTTGAAAAAACAGGGTGCCAAACATATTGGCTATTACCCAGACAATCAGTATCACGATCAGCCCAGGTTGGAAAAACTAAAAAACTTTTTCCCCATTGAGAAAAAAGATTAAGCAATCATGGAAGATCTCATTGCACAGGCCTGGTTCCAAGAATTGATAGACTGGCGTTTTTGGGCACAAGAACGCTGGGAAGAATTACCTTGGGCATTCTGGAGCGAATGGTTGTCGCGATTCATTTTTTATTACCCCTTGTTGATGGCCTATGTCTGGATGTTAGGCGGCATTATTTATTTTCTTCGCTGGGAGCGTAATAGGGGAAATGTTCTCGATGACTTGCCAGTGTTGTCGGAATACCCGGCGGTTTCAATTTTAATCCCTTGTTACAACGAGGGAGAAAATGTCCGGGAAACCCTAGAATATTTACTGCATCAGCATTACCCCAATTATGAAATTATCGCCATCAATGATGGCAGTAAAGACAATACCTTGGAAATTCTGCACGAACTGGCTGCACAACATCCAAAAATCAGAGTGGTGAATTTAGCCAGCAACCAGGGTAAAGCAGTAGGTCTTAGAACAGCTGCACTGTTATCAAACAGTGAGATTTTGATCGGCATCGACGGTGATGCACTGCTTGCCCCTAATGCGACTGCCTGGATTGTTCGCCATTTCTTAGATAATCCCAACGTCGGAGCGGTGACGGGCAATCCCAGAATCCGGAACCGCTCTACATTATTGGGTAAGATTCAGGTCGGCGAATTTTCAGCTATCGTCGGGATGATCAAACGTGCGCAACGTGCCTATGGTCATATTTTTACGATATCGGGTGTTATTGCGGGTTTTAGAAAATCAGCCCTACATGAAGTGGGTTACTGGAGTCCTGATATGGTGACTGAAGACATCGATATCAGTTGGAAATTGCAATTGGCCGGTTGGTCAATACGATTTGAGCCAAACGCTTTGTGTTGGGTTTTGATGCCAGAAACTTTAAACGGCTTGTGGAAACAACGGACACGTTGGGCTCAGGGGGGCGTTGAAGTATTACTTAAATATTTTCGTCAGTTATTTAAGTGGTCGTCCCGTGCCATGTGGCCTTTATATCTCGAGTGCTGTGTTAGTCTGTGTTGGGCATTTTTGGTGGTCGCAGTCTTGATCAATGCGCCTTTGTCCTGGCTGTTTGAGCAAGAAGCTCAAGAAGCACTGGAAGATTTATCGCCAAGATGGACGAGTATGTTGTTGTGTGTCACGTGTTTAATTCAATTTGCTGTGAGTTTGGCGATTGATTCTGGCTATGAAAAACGCAGTGGAAATACCGCACGACATTATTACTGGATGATCTGGTATCCCATCGTCTATTGGCTCATTAATGTCGGAACTACCATTCATGGTTGTATTAAAGCCTTACGTAAAAAACGAGGACAGCGGGCTGTCTGGGTTACTCTGGACAGAGGCTTGAGACAAAAATGAGAGAGATCATCATTAATCGTCCGGACTTGCAGACGTTTCGACAACGCTTAGGTTCTTTTTTTATCGGCTTGCTGAGCTGGACCTTGTGGTTATACTTTTTGCTTCCCTTGTTCACTTTGGGTGGTTGGTTGATGGGGGTCAAAAGCTTTTCCGATGAAATTCGCTGGTTTGGTGGCTACACATCATTACTGGATTTACTCATCCTTTATGGCTTGATTGTTCTCAGTATTGCCGTGGCTTGGTTAATATGGTCATTTTGTTTAAGTTGGTTGCATAACAAGCGCACCCGCAAAGCATTTTTACCAGTATCTACCTCAGAATTGGCTGATCGTTTTCATCTCGATGCCGATGTCTTGGAACACGCTAAATCCCATAAAACTGTTACCGTTCATTTTGATGAAAATGCAGAAATCCTTTTTTTAGAACAAAAATGAGGTTCCGATATGTGTAATATTGCCATTGGCCAGCCTGTTCCTGATTTTGAAATTGCTTCGACCGGTAATAAATTGATCAAACTTTCCGATCTCAGGGGCAAGAAACTGGTTTTATACTTCTATCCCAAGGATAACACCCCGGGTTGTACTACTGAAGGTCAGGCGTTTCGTGATCACTACGCTGAGTTTCAAGCGTTGAATACCGAAATTTTCGGTGTTTCACGGGATAGTGTGAAAATGCACGAAGGGTTCAAATGTAAACAAGCTTTTCCGTTTGAGCTCTTGTCTGATCAAGATGAATCTTTATGCAATTTGTTCGATGTGATCAAAATGAAGAACATGTACGGTAAATCTGTTCGCGGAATAGAGCGCAGTACCTTTATTATTGACGAGCAAGGCCTTTTGGTTCATGAATGGCGTAAAGTTCAGGTTAAAGAACATGTTAGCGAGGTTTTAGAACAACTGAAAAGTCTTTGATGTTTTTGGGCAAGTAAAAAAACCCATCAATGTGGCTTTGTAACATTGTTTAATACTAGGTATTTGTAGATAATGAAGAATAACCATGTTTTTTGGATAGGGTAATGAACGAGTTGTTGTTTTCCGGAATTGAACTGATGCTGGTAGGAATGGGGATCGTGTTCACATTTTTAAGCATGTTGGTCGTTTTCATTAACGTCATGTCTGCTTTTGTCCAGCGTTTTTTTCCAGAAAACCCGATTATTTCGCAAACAGGCGAGGATCCTCGCATGATTGCCGCTATTACGGCGGCGGTTCATGAGTATAGAAAAAAATACAGCAAATAATGAAGCGCATGATTGAAGCTGTACATCGCGTGACCCCAGACTAACGATAGATACCCGTATAGGTTTTAGGAGAAAAAGAGTGGCGAAGGTAAAAAAACCTTTAGGCATTACAGAAGTTGTGTTGCGTGACGCGCATCAATCCATTCTGGCAACTCGTCTGCGTATAGAAGACATGTTACCGATCTGTAAGGAAATCGATAATATCGGCTATTGGTCCGTTGAATCTTGGGGTGGTGCTACTTTCGATGCTTGCATTCGTTACTTGGGTGAAGATCCATGGGAGCGTCTTCGTTTGCTGAAAAAAGCGATGCCTAAAACACCTCAGCAAATGCTGTTTCGTGGCCAAAATATTCTTGGCTACCGCCATTATGCGGATGATGTGGTTGATAAATTTGTTGAACGTTGCGTCGTAAATGGAATCGATGTTTTCCGTATTTTTGATGCGATGAATGATATGAGAAATATCGAACAAGCCATTAAAGCGGTACTTAAAACCGACGCTCATGCGCAAGGCACTATTTCCTACACGACTAGTCCGGTACACACCATAGCTAAATGGGTCGAACAGGGGCGTGTCATTGAGGATATGGGAGCACATTCTATTTGTATCAAAGATATGGCTGGTTTGTTAACGCCATACGATGCTTATGAGTTGGTGAGCAAACTTAAGAAAGCTGTTTCAATTCCTATCCACATGCAATGTCATGCGACGACAGGCTTAAGCGTTGGCACTTACATCAAAGCTGTAGAAGCAGGTTTAGATAATCTGGATTCGGCCATATCATCCCTAAGTATGACTTACGGACATAGTCCAACTGAAACCATGGTGGCCAGTTTTCAAGGTCAAGCAGTTGATACGGGTTTGGACTTGGTGAAATTGGAGAAAATTGCTGCCTATTTCCGTGAGGTTCGTAAAAAATATGCCCAGTTCGAAGGTAGCTTAAAAGGCGTGGATGGTCGGATTTTAGTTTCTCAGGTACCTGGAGGTATGTTGACCAATATGGAGAGTCAACTTAAAGAGCAGGGTGCCGCTGATAAGTTTGACGAAGTGATGTTAGAAATTCCGCGTGTTCGCAGTGATTTAGGTCATATTCCTTTGGTGACTCCAACTTCGCAAATTGTAGGTACTCAAGCGGTACTTAATGTCATGCAAGGTGAGCGCTACAAAACCATCAGTAAAGAAACTGCGGGGGTTTTGAAAGGCGAATACGGTGCAACACCAGCTCCAGTCAATAAAGAACTGCAAGATCGCGTTTTACAAGGTGCTTCACCTATTACCTGTCGTCCGGCTGATTTGCTGGAGCCAGAAATGGATAAGATGGTTGAAAATCTTAAACAGAAAGCCCAGGCAGAAGGCGTTAAGCTAGCTGAATCGATTGAAGAGGATGCCTTGATTGATGGAATGTTTGCTCAAGTGGGTTGGAAGTTCATCCAAAACCGCGGCAATCCGGATGCGTTTGAAAAAGCCCCTTCAAGTGATGTCACAGTAGTCGCTCCTGCGGCAAGTCCATCCAATGTTTCTCAGACTGCTACACCGACCGAAACATACACCGTTAATGTAGATGGTAAAAGTTTTAATGTCGCTGTTGGCCCAGCCGGTGCAGATATTACCGTCAAGGCTGCTTCAGCCACACCGGTAGGCCCTGATTTAGTGATGACGCCGCCTATTGTGACCGGTAATGGTTTTGTGGTCTCACCTCTTGCGGGTGTTATTCTGAAGGTCATGGCGAATGTTGGTTCGCATATTGCCGAAGGTGACGTGGTCATCGTCATGGAAGCAATGAAAATGGAAACGGAAATTCGTGCTAAAGTGGCAGGGATTGTCAGTGAAGTCAATGTACGTCAAGGCGATACCGTATCGGTTGGCGATATTCTGGTTACTTTATAAGACTGACAGACTCAATCCTCCTAACAAGCGATAACATAATAATAATTCATGGAAAATATCAGACTGTTGTGGGAAAGCACTGGGCTATACAATTTCACGGGGCCGCAGGCCATGATGATGGCTGTCGGTTTTTTATTGTTATTCCTGGCAATAAAAAAAGGGTTTGAACCGCTTTTGCTGTTACCCATTGGATTTGGGGCAATTCTCAGCAATATACCTATCGCGGGCATGATAGATGAAGGGGGTATTCTTTACTATATGTATGGTGGGATCAAAGCGGGAATCTTTCCGTTGCTGATCTTTATGGGGGTAGGGGCTATGACCGATTTTGGTCCTATGCTCGCCAATCCTAAAACTCTTTTATTAGGTGCCGCCGCCCAATTTGGAATTTTTGCGACGTTATTTGGTGCATTGGCAATGAACTTTCTGCCGGGCATGGAGTTTAGTCTAAAACAAGCCGCTGCTATTGCGATTATCGGTGGTGCTGATGGTCCAACGGCTATTTACGTTGCCTCTAAACTGGCACCTGAATTGTTGGGCGCCATTGCTGTTGCTGCCTATTCTTATATGGCCTTAGTTCCTCTGATACAACCGCCCATCATGCGCGCTTTAACCACAGTTGAAGAACGCAAAATTGAAATGCAACAATTACGCGCTGTTGGCAAGACTGAAAAAATTGTTTTCCCGTTGATGTTGGTGGTTCTGACGGCTTTGTTATTACCCTCTGCGGCGCCTCTCGTCGGGATGTTTTGCTTGGGTAACTTAATGAATGCCTGTGGTGTCGTAGACCGTTTAAGTAAAACTGCTCAAAACGAACTGATTAATGTCGTGACGATTTTCTTAGGCTTATCGGTAGGTTCCAAATTAAGTGCAGAAGCTTTCTTAAAAATGGAAACTCTCGGTATTCTAGCCTTAGGTGCTATTGCTTTTGCTATTGGCACGGCAAGCGGTGTCTTGATGGCTAAAATCATGAATAAATTCAGTGACACGCCCATTAATCCATTAATCGGCGCCGCAGGTGTATCGGCTGTGCCTATGGCTGCACGGGTGGCCAACAAAGTGGGTCAGGAGAGTAATCCTTACAACTTCCTGCTGATGCATGCAATGGGCCCCAATGTGGCGGGTGTGATTGGTTCCGCGGTTGCTGCAGGTGTGCTGTTAAGTTTAATTCGTTAGATTCACTGCTAACAAACACAAAAAAGCCGAACAGTGTTCGGCTTTTTTTATGGCTCAGTTATCAACTGTTTGTTGTTTAAAACAAGCCGCTGATGACTCCATTATCATCAATATCAATGCGTTCTGCCGCTGGAATTTTAGGTAAACCTGGCATGGTCATCATGTCGCCTGCAATTGCCACGATAAATCCAGCACCGTTTGCTAATCTGACTTCCGTTATTTCTACAGTGTGGCCGCTAGGCGCACCTTTAGCATTAGGGTTGGTTGAAAATGACATCTGGGTTTTGGCCATACAGATTGGAAAATGACCATGTTTAAGCTGCAAAGCTTTTATTTCGGCTTTGACTTTTGGACTGGCAGCAATTTGGCTTGCGCCATACAACTTGGTGGCGATGGTTTCAATCTTATCCCATAAAGGTTGATCATCTTGATACACATAGGTAAATCCGGGTTCACGGTTATCAACTATTTTAATGACTTCCTGGGCTAACTGTTCTGCACCGGCTCCGCCGTGCGCCCAATGTTTAGAGACTACACAAACCACACCTAAGGATTCACATTGCTGTTTTAACCAGTTGATTTCCGCATCGGTATCAAAACTGAAATGATTGATGCACACTACACATGGTAAACCGTAATGCGTACGAATATTTTCAAGATGGCGTTCTAAATTGCTAAAACCTGCTTGTAATGCTGTTAAGTTTTCTTGATTGAGTTCGTCCTTAGTCACACCACCATGGAACTTTAAGGCTCTAACAGTGGCTACTAGCACAACCGCTGAGGGCGTTAAGCCTGACATACGGCACTTAATGTCAATAAATTTTTCTGCACCTAAATCGGCTCCAAAACCAGCTTCAGTAACTGCGTAATCGGCTAGCTTAAGCGCAGTGCGTGTCGCAGTCACGGTATTGCAGCCGTGGGCAATATTAGCAAAAGGACCACCATGAATAATAGCTAGATTATTTTCTAAGGTTTGGACCAGATTTGGTTTTATAGCATCTTTGAGTATGGCGGCCATTGCGCCTTGTGCCTTCAAATCACTTGCATAGACGGGTGTGACTTTGTCCGTTTTATAAGCAACGACGATGCGACCCAGACGTGATTTAAGATCTGCACGACTGGTTGCCAAACATAAGATGGCCATCACTTCTGAAGCCACTACAATGTCAAAACCATCTTCACGCAAATAACCATTGGCGGGACCGCCTTGGCCAATCGTGATTTTGCGTAGTGCGCGGTCATTCATGTCGATGACGCGTTTCCATTGAATGCGACGTGGATCAATGTCCAGTGCGTTGCCGTGGTTGATATGGTTATCAATCAATGCTGACAACAAATTATGCGCTACGCCAATAGCATGAAAATCACCGGTAAAATGAAGGTTGATGTCCTCCATCGGGACTACTTGTGAATAACCACCTCCCGCTGCGCCGCCTTTAACGCCAAAACAAGGACCTAATGAAGGTTCTCGCAGGCACATGATGGTTTTTTTGCCTATACGGTTTAGAGCGTCTCCCAAGCCAACAGTCGTGGTTGTTTTGCCTTCGCCAGCGGGTGTTGGGCTAATGGCAGTCACTAATATCAATTTACCCTCTGGTTTGTCTTGCAGGCTATTGACATATTCCAAGGATAATTTAGCTTTGTAATGCCCATAGGGATCGAGATGTTGAGCGGGAATAGCGAACTTTTCAGCAGCAAGATCAATAATAGGGCGCATTTGCGCCTTTTGGGCAATTTCAATATCTGACATTTTCGTTTCCAAACGATGACATGAGTTTAAACAATTAAGCCGGGCGGTAGACAGGAAAACGTTTGCACAGTGCATGAACCTTTTCACGGGTTGCTGCAACCACTGCGGCATCTTCAATATTGTCCATGACGTCGCACATAAGATGTGCCACTTCTCTCACTTCGGGTTCTTTAAAACCTCGAGAGGTAGGAGCAGGTGTGCCGACACGAATACCGCTCGTGACAAACGGAGATTGCGGATCATTAGGTACAGCATTTTTGTTGACGGTAATGTGGGCTTCGCCGAGTGCTGCATCCGCCGCTTTACCAGTAATGCCTTTCGATACTAAGGAAACCAGCATCAAATGATTGTCGGTTCCGCCTGAAACGACATCATAGCCGCGCTGAATAAAGATTTCAGCCATGGCTCTGGCATTTTTAATCACTTGTTCCTGATAAGCGATAAACTCAGGCGTCAGTGCTTCTTTGAATGCGACGGCTTTAGCCGCAATCACATGCATCAAGGGGCCGCCCTGAATCCCTGGGAAAATATTGGAATTGAGTTTCTTTTCCAGATCAGGATTACTTTTGCAGAGAATTAATCCACCACGGGGTCCCCGTAATGACTTATGCGTAGTGCTGGTGACAACATCAGCAAATGGCACAGGATTAGGATATAAACCTGCGGCCACCAAGCCTGCTACGTGTGCCATATCCACGACCAGATAAGCAGCGACACTGTCAGCGATTTCACGAAAACGTTGCCAATCCCAAATGCGTGAGTAAGCCGAAAAACCGGCAATGATTAATTTGGGTTTATGCTCCAATGCCAAAGCGGCCACTTGATCGTAATCAATTTCACCGGTTTTAGGATCAAGACCGTATTGAATAGCGTTATAAATTTTTCCCGAAAAATTGGGTTTGGCACCGTGCGTCAGATGGCCACCATCGGCAAGACTCAAGCCCAGAATAGTATCGCCAGGTTGAATCAATGACATAAAAACAGCCATATTGGCTTGTGAACCTGAATGAGGTTGCACATTGGCGTAGTCTGCACCAAACAAAGCTTTGGCGCGATCAATCGCAAGTTGTTCAACTATGTCGACGTATTCACAACCACCGTAATAGCGTTTTTGTGGGTAGCCTTCCGCATACTTATTGGTCAGTAGTGAGCCTTGTGCTTCTAATACACGCGGACTCGCATAATTTTCTGAGGCAATCAGTTCAATATGATCTTCTTGGCGTTGTCTTTCTTGCTCAATAGCTTGGAATAATTCGTCATCAAAACCGGCTATAGACATGGTTTGACTAAACATATTGATCTCCTGATGTGTGAATAGGTTTCCATAACAGTATTTGTAAATCTGCTACATTGGTGCCTGTGGCACCCGTTATGACTAAATCTTGACTGGCTTTAAGTGCCCGATAACTATCATGTTTTGTTAAGAGTTCTTCAGGGTTTATGCCCTTGGCGCGCATCCGATCAAGCGAGTGATTATCCACTATGCCGCCAGCGGCATCAGTGGGCCCATCTCGGCCATCAGTACCCGCACTGATAAAACACCATTGACCTTCAAGACCAATTTTCTCAGCGTTTAAAGCAAATGCAAGTGCCAATTCTTGATTGCGCCCCCCTTTGCCCGTCGTTGAGCCTAGTGTGACGGTCGTTTCACCGCCTGCAATCATAGCCATTCCTTGAGGATTAGTCGGGATTATCTTTGATTTGAACTGATTAAGCAGACCAACTGCTACAGAGGTCGCTTCACCGTGTAAGCCATGAATGACTGAACTTAAGACATATTCAGATTGTGCGACGCCAAGCATAACACTCTCCACACTTTGGGAGTTGCTGGCGATGATTTCAAAAAAATTGGTACCGGATAACTCACTGTCATCTTTCAGAGTTTCAGCAATCAAGCCCGCAGCGCCAGCAGACAAATGGTGTTTGATGTTGAGTGGCACGCTATTCCAAATCTGATATTTTTCTAAAAGCTCAATGGCTTTTTGATAGGTCGTGGTGTCCGCCTGGGTTGGGCCACTGGCAATACTACTCGGGTCATTGTCTATGACATCCGAAATTGCCAGGCATGCAATGTCGGCACCGCCGGCCATTTTGGCCAGACCACCGCCTTTTAGAACTGAACAGTGTTTACGTATACAATTGATCTCGGTAATGTCTGCGCCACTGGCTAAAAGCATCTGATTAAGTAGGATTTTGTCGGCTAAACCAATATCCGCAGTCGGAGCAGGTAAAAGTGCAGATCCACCGCCGGACAATAAAACCAGCAACAGTTCGCCAGGCGCACAATCCTGTAATTTTTTGAGGATAACTTGAACGGCATCTAATCCTCGCTGGTCAGGCACAGGGTGGCCGCTGACCAGTACTTCGGCACCTGGAATGATCTTAAGATTCTCATCATTAGTGACCGCAATCACAGGTTGAACGATTTTATCTTCAGGAATTTGTTTCAAGCTAGCAAGCAGCATACTACAAGCGGCTTTACCCATTGCGATGACATGTATTTTCGACCAATTGCCCGTGGTGTTACCGATATGAAGTTGCGACCCCGATAGGCTGATTGTATTTTTAACCCTTAGGTAAGGATTAGCAGATTCGACTCCTAGCTTAAAAAAAGCCAGCGCTTCTTCACGCATTGAAAGCAAGGACATGAATTAGGCCATGGTTTTTGCCAGGGCGAATATGTTTTCGGCGTCAAGAATCTGTTTATTATCCTCAAACAACTTGGCTATACAGGCACGGTGGAGGGCTAATTTTAATGCGCCAAAACCAATTGCTCCCCAGATGATTTTGCCTGAACGTAGTTCGCCTTTATCCAGAACCTCCGTCCCACCGATACCTAAAGGAGGTGTGGCATTGGCATCTGCCAGAACTTTAAGATTTGGATTGTTCTGCCAGTGTTCGGGTTTTAATAGTTGTATGCCAGAGGCGCCTGTTGCCAAGACAATGTTCGCATCGGCGATTGCTTCGGCTCGGCTATCATCATCACTGGCAGATTGAGCCTGTATATCGACACCAAATCTTTGTTTAATGGCTAAACAGGCCTGTTCGGCATTTGCCAGGGATCTGGAGGTGATCGTGACCTCGGCCCCTTCCATTGCCATCATGGCCGCTGCGCGTTGACCGACAGGACCAGTTCCAGCCAAGATGACGACTTTCTGCTGAGCAAGCGGGCACGAACTCGCTATTCTCGCAACGGCTGCCGCAGCAGTGGTATTGCTACCGTTACTATCCAACATGACTGAAACTCGAAAACCCGGAAAAAAGTGATTGGCCACACTGTTTAACAAGGTTTGACCCGCTAACATGTTGCTACCGCCAATAAAAATGGCTGTATTCTTTTTGTCTTTAGGAGCACGGGTAAATATGCAACCATCGACAAGGTTGGCCACATTGCTGGGATTGACATTGGCAAGGCTAATCACATGGTCGGCACCACCGTCGTAAGCGACTACGGTATCGAAGGTAGAAGAATGCTGATCGGTGTCGAATTGGAATAACAGTTTTTTCATTGGAACAACCGCAAATTTTTAAATTAGGTGATCACGCGTCATCGCTATACAGGGCATTATACTCAATATGAACGAAGGATTTACTGGCAGTTTGGGTGTCAATGCATTCTTTGCTATGCAGAGTTTGTGGCAAGTGGTATCGTTGAACGAAACTCTGAACTCACTTTTGCGTTATGAAAAATCCAATACCCATTGCCGTCACTGGGGCAGCAGGACAAATTAATTACTCCTTATTATTTCGATTGTCCGCTGGTGAATTATTGGGCCCTGATCAACCGATTATCTTGCGATTACTCGAAATTCCAGCTGCCATGGGTAATCTTCAAGGGGTAGTGATGGAATTACGCGATTGTGCTTTTCCGTTGTTACATGACATTGTCATTACCGATGATCCTGAAGTGGCATTCGTTGATGTTGAGTATGCATTTTTAATTGGTGCCAAACCCCGTGGACCGGGGATGTTGCGCAGTGATTTGCTGGAACAAAATGCCGAAATCTTTGCAGTGCAGGGCCGGGCAATCAATGCCGTAGCCAGTAGGCAGGTCAAGGTTCTCGTGACTGGGAACCCATCGAACACGAATGCTTTGATTGCCATCAACAATGCGCCTGATTTACCGAGTCATTGCTTTGCTGCAATGACCATGCTGGATCATACCCGTGCGCTAAGTCAGTTGGCGGAGAAAACGGGTTATAACCCGCAAGATATTTACAGGGTCTGTATCTGGGGTAATCATTCATGCAGTCAGTATCCGGACTTGAGACATGTGCGTTTTACGCAGTCATTATCGATTGAACATTTTGATGCAGACTGGAACCTCGATGTCTTTATTCCCACTGTTCAATACCGTGGTACCGAAATTATTAAAACACGCGGGCAGTCCAGTGCGGCATCTGCTGCGAATGCCGCGTTGTTGCACATGAAAACTTGGATAGAAGGCACGCGTGACCATGATTGGGTTAGCATGGCTGTGCTCTCTGATGGCAGCTATGGAATTGACGAAGGTTTAGTTTTTTCGTTTCCTGTTCAGGTAGTCGGGGGTCAATTCCAAATTGTGCAAGGCATAGCCATTGATGAGTTCAGTCGTGAATACCTCGATAGAAATCAGGCCGAACTTCGCGAAGAACGTCAGGCTATCAAACATTTGCTTTAGTCCTTAAGCAAGGGATCCAGCAATCGTTGCTGATCGAGGGCATATAAATCGTCAAAGCCACCAATATGGCGTTCGCCAATGAAAATTTGCGGAACTGTGCGCCGTTTGGTTCTTTCCATCACTTCAGTTCGTAAACCTGGGCTGGAGTCGATATTAATTTCGGTGTAGGTTGCGCCTTTTCTTTCTAGCAGGCGCTTTGCCATAACGCAATAGCCGCACGCGGCTGCGGTGTAAATAACAATTTCAGGCATTTTGATGTCCAGTTGTGTGGTGTTGAAGGTCGAGTTGTATTGCTTTTGCCAGTATTTCGGTGAGTTGAAAAAAACTTGAAGCCAAGGTTTGGCCATATACGACCACACCATCTTCATGACCCAGCATTGTAAAAACTGTCCCCTCTGGATATTGTTTAGACAAACAAGAGACGGCTTCAGCCATTTGAACAGAACCGTAGGCGATATCACTGCCAATCGAGTTTAAGCCCAGTTGATGAGTAAATTTCCATATCACAGGGCTATGAACGTGAATGACCGATTGAATACTGTTCTGTGTCTGATAAATAGCTGCATGGGTGAGTGCTTCCGAGGAAGGTGGCTTAACACCTATCGATCGCATTGTATTTTGTTTAATATTGTATTCTGTAACCAGCGAATAATCATCTGGGTTTGATCCAGCTAAATGCCCGGTTTGACTGGCGCTGATGATGAACTGATCGGCATGTTTGTGATGGCGCATGCTAATATTGCCATAGCTTAGGCCGCCATACTTGTCCTCACGCTGATTAATTAAATCCAGTTTGTATAATAGTGTCCGCCAGCTAATAAGTTCAGTCACATCAAGATTGACATCGGAACTTTGGTGATCAAGGTGATATTTAATCACGCCTTCTTGTTCATTCATTGCTCAATCAACTATCCAAGGAATGTGGAGTTATCAGGTACTGATATGCAATGCACATCGTTTAAATTCTACCCAATTGCTTGGGCCATTATTCTGTTATTAATCAGTCAAACTGTACTGGCCATAAACAATCAAGCCGGCCAGAAAGCCACTACTTTGCTCGAAATCCAGCAAAAAATCCAGGCAATCAAGACTAAGCAGAACATTACCGATGAGCTTAAAAACCGCTTATTAAGCATTTATGCTGAAAGTGCCGAAAATCTCAATGAACTACAGGCGCAAGAATCACAAGCCGAATCATTTAAGCTCTCCATGTCCAGTATGCCTATGGAAGCTAAGCGTTTACAAAGACAAATTTTAGAGGCCGAGGAATCGCTTAAAAATCGTAAGCTCGAGAAGTTGTCTATATTTCCGACTGATGAAATTGAACAGCGATTGATTATTGAAAAAACCCATCTGAGTGATCTTGATGCTGAAATCAATCGCTTAGAAAGCCAGATTGCCGATCAGCTTAATCGACCACAGTTAATTCGCGAAAAAATGGCGGAAATTAAAAGCCGTCATCAAGAGCAACAAATTTTAGCCAATAAAACTTCCGAGAATTCACTGGAAAAAGAGGCAAAACAGCTGCAGTTAGAAACCAGAATTCGTATGCTGAATTCAACGCTGAAAACCTTAGAGCGTGAGAGTATCAGTGATCCTTTGCGTTTGCAGATACAGAAAGATCAAATGCATCTGTTGAATATACAAAGAGAGATGCAATTCCAACTAGTCTCTGAACTCGATACGGCCTTATTGGAAAGACGGCAGCAATCGATAGACAAAGAACAAGCGCAATTGTTGGAAGCCGAGAAAGCGGCAGAAGGCAAACATCCCCTGATTAAATCGGCCACCCAAAAAAATATACAGCTCAACCGAAGTTTACAGGACATCAATACTCATATGGAGTATTACCTGCAACAAAAAAATGATATTGAAAGTCGATTCAAGCAAGTCGAAAAGGATTTTCAAAGTGCTGAACAAAAAATTAATTTGGCCGGTTTAAGTCCGGCGCTTGGCAATCTGTTGAGAGAACAAAGACGTAATTTGCCTCAGCGTAAGCAATACACGGCTTTTAATGAAACGATACAAAATGAAATTGCCCAAGCCAGTCTGGAAAATTATCGATTAGACGAATTAAGTAAAAATTTATTAGATGTAAGCACCTCTTTGAATCAGTTGCTCAATCAGGCATTACCCCCGGATTTATCGCAACTGGACAAGTTTCAAATCCGTACTGAACTGCGCTTATTGCTGAATGACCAGAAAGAACTTTCCATTCGTCTATCCGGTCTTTACACAGAGTATTCAAGAATATTGGGGGATGTGGACTTCAGTCTGCAGCAACTGTTAACAGCGTCTGAAAAATTTAGCGCTTATCTTGATCAACGCTTGCTGTGGGTTCCGAGTGCACCGGTAATCAATCAAGAATACATTAAAGATATCTTTCAATCCTTGATCTGGTTTGTGACGCCCGCTAATTGGATGGAAGTGCTGAATAGCTTCGTCAACAGCATCAGACAAATGCCCTTGTTATTATTGATTGGGGGTTTGTTATTAGCTTTTCATTGGCGTTTTTCCAGTGATATTCGTCTACAACTGCAGCGCTTACTTTCTGAACCTCACCCATCAACCAGTCAACTTGCCATTACACCTGCCTTATTAGGTATTGTTTTGGTTGGAATAAGCTCGGTTTCATTACCTATAGTACTGGCATGGCTGGGTGCTGTAATTTTGTTTTACTCGGAATTAAGCGATTTTAGTCGGGCTTTTGCTGAAGGTTGTGTAGGAACTGCCATTTCATTTGCAGTCATACAATTCTTCTATCGGTTTTTTAAATCTGAGGGGGTGGCTGAAAAGCTTTTACATTGGCATCCCCATTCGACCCGCTTGTTACATCAGCAGTTGCAGTGGTCACGCTATTTTTTACTGCCCTGTATTTTCATGACGGCGACTACTGGCAGTGATATTTTTTCGGAACACAGTTACGCACTTGGCAGAACCGCGTTGATAATCCTGATGTTAGTGATTGCCTTGATTTTTCATCGATTTTGTCATCCCAGCCAAGGTCTTGCCCAACAGTATTACCAACGTCATCACAATTGGCTGACTAAACTTGCTTATCTTTGGTACGGCATAGCCTTGCTGGTCCCCTTGGTTGTCATTGGTTTTGCAGTCGCGGGTTATTATCAGAGTGCCTTGGAGTTACAACAAAAGCTGATCATGACTGTACGCTTGTTTTTTCTGACAGCACTGCTGCAAACGCTGATCATGCGATGGTTTGTGATTGCCAGACGTCAACTTGCGGAACAAACTTATGGGATCAATCACGCGCTTACTGCAACTAATCATCCGGAAGCTCAATTGAATGATACTCAGGCCACTATCGATTTAAGCCGGATGAGCCAACAAAGTTACAGTTTATTAAATACGGTGACAGTGCTGACGTTATTAGTGGGTATTTGGATGATCTGGCGTGATATTTTGCCTGCATTTTCTATCATCGATCACATTGAATTATGGCAACACACCCAAGTCATTGACGGCAAAGAACAGCTTCACCCCACGACGCTGACCAATTTAATCGTGGCAATTCTTTATGCCAGTTTAACCTTAGTGCTAGTCGTGAACTTCCCGGTCCTGGTCGATCTTACCTTGACCCAACGCATAGCAATGACGACCGGTAGTCGCTATGCATTAATCCAAATCGTTCGTTACATCATGATCAGCTTTGCTTTTTTGGCGATTGCGAATGAACTGGGAGGAACTTGGTCACAGGTTCAATGGCTGGTTGCTGCTTTGGGCGTGGGCTTGGGCTTTGGTTTGCAAGAGATATTTGCCAATATGGTGTCTGGGATCATTCTTTTGTTTGAACGTCCAATCAGGGTTGGCGATACGGTAACTGTCGGACATGTTACCGGACGTGTCAGTCGCATACAGATGCGTGCGACGCATATCGTTGATCTGGACCGTAAAGAATTGGTGGTACCCAATAAGACTTTTATTACCGATCAACTCATTAATTGGACATTGTCCGATACTGTGACTCGCATTGTTGTTCCGGTTAATGTCGCCTACGGTACGGACATTCAGTTAGTTGAAAAACTTTTTATGGATGTGATTCAAGCAACCGAGCATGTATTAGATGATCCTGAGCCCAGTGTTTTGTTTAATGGCTTTGGGGACAGTTGTTTGCATTTTGATATTCAGGTTTTCGTCCATGACATGATTGAGCGTTTGAGTGTCACACATCAGTTACACACCAATATTTACAAAACCTTACAGGCACATAATATTCATATGCCTTATCCTCAAAGAGAAGTGCATATTAAAAGTATTGCTGAGGGAATTATTCCAAACCCATGATGTAATCCCATTCATCTTGGCTGATAGGCATAATCGACAGCCGATTGCCTTTACGGAGCAGGGTAAGTTGGCACAAAGCTGGGTGATTTTTGAGTTCTTTCAGTGTAATTGTCCTGCTTAATTTCCTGACAAAACGAACATCCACCATCATCCAGCTTGGTTTGTCCGGATTGCTTTTGGGATCAAAATATTTATGTTCCGGGTCAAACGCGGTGAAGTCGGGATAAGCCTCACGACAAATCGTAGCAATCCCTACTATCCCAGGTTCATCACAATTTGAGTGGTAGAAAAAGATTTGATCCCCCAGCTTCATCTCATCACGCATCATATTCCGGGCTTGATAGTTTCTGACACCGTCCCAGTGCTCAGTTTGTTGGGGCATTTTTTCTAGATCATCAATAGCAAAAGCATCAGGTTCAGATTTCATTAGCCAATATTGCATATCACATCTCTTATCGTGGGTTTAATAATTGTGCTTGAGCAGCAGCGAGTCTGGCGATCGGAATCCTGAGCGCTGAACAAGAGACATAATCCAAGCCAATATCATGGCAGTAGTTGACCGAAAGAGGATGGCCGCCATGTTCACCGCAAATTCCTACTTTAAGATCGCCGCGTTTGGATCGACCTAAGCTCACCGCCATTTCCATGAGTTTGCCAACCCCATTGACATCGAGTGATTCGAATGGATCGTCTTTTAACACACCCGTGGTTTTATACAGTGGTAAGAATTTGTTTTCAGCATCTTCACGTGAAAACGAAAAAGTCGCCTGAGTTAAATCATTGGTACCGAATGAAAAAAATTCGGCGGTATCGGCTAGGGTATCGGCGCGGGTACAGGCTCTTACTGTCTCAATCATGGTGCCAAATTTGAAATTAAGTTTGACCTTATACAGTTCCTCGACTTCCTTTTGTATTTCTGACACCTGCAATTTAACTATTTTCAGCTCTTGAGCGGTAATGACCTGAGGCACCATGATTTCAGGTTTGACCGGAATTCTGCGCTTTAGGCAGCGAGCACTGGCCTCTAAGATAGACCGTATTTGCATCGCATAAATCTCTGGATAGCTGATACCTAAACGTACCCCTCGATGACCCAGCATGGGATTGATTTCAGATAATTCACGGACCTTAGCGAGTACCAAGGTTTTTTTGTTGATTGCTAAGCTGATATGACTTTCAGTCACACTCTGCTGCGCAAGCTCAAATGCGTCTTGATGTCCCAGTGTCTCTCGAGTTATGCGTTGCCCCTGTGTAATTTTGAATAATTGCGATAAGGCATCAATCTCTTCGAGAATCTGCTGTTCATTTGGCAGAAACTCATGCATGGGAGGGTCTAATAAACGTATGGTGAGACTGTGCGGTGAAAGTGTAGCCAGCATCTGTTCAAAGTCATCGCGTTGAATAGGAAAGAGTTTGGCCAATGCATCTTCACGTTCTTTGGTGGAGGAGGCTAATATCATTTCGATAACAAGTGGCAAACGATCTTTGACATTGAACATACGTTCAGTCCGACACAGACCGATTCCTTGCGCACCATAACGCAGCGCGAGCTGAGCTGTTTCTGGGGTATCGGCATTCGCCAGTACCTTAATCGAAGCAATCGCGTCTGCCCAGGTCAGTAAGGTCTTAAGCGAACTTGAGAAACTCGGTGCGCGGGTGGCCTTAAAGCCGGCATAGACCTTACCGGTACTGCCGTCCAAGGAAATTGAGTCACCCTCTTTAATCCGCAAATCGCCCATAATGGCGAGTTTGCTTTTGGTATCAATTTTAAACTCTTCTGCCCCTACTACGCAGGCAATACCCATGCCGCGGGTAGTAACGGCTGCATGTGAGGTTTTGCCGCCTCGACTGGTCAAAATGCCCGCTGAAACCTGAAAACCCGGAATATCTTCAGGTTTGGTTTCTTCGCGCAGCAAAATGACTGAAACCCCTTGTTTTGATAATCGAATGGCGGTGTCATTGTCAAATACACATTGACCACTTGCCGCCCCCGGTGAGGCGGCAATCCCTTGGGTTAAAAAGCCTTGATGATCAAGTAATTGAGGGTGTAGCAAGGTTTCTAATGATTCAGGATTAATCCTAAGCAGCGCCTGATCTTGCTTGATTAGACCTTGTTTCACCATATCGACCGAAGTTTTGAGTGTTGCGGCAATATCAAGATTAGCGTTGCGGGTTTGCAGACAATACAACTGACCACGCTCAACCGTGAAGTCGAAGGACTGAACTTCTTGAAAGTAAATTTCTAATTTTTGGCGTAAGGCAAGTAGTTGCAGATAGTGTTCTGGCTGTTCATGTTTCAAGTCTTGAATCTGCTTGGGAGTGCGTATGCCTTTAACGACATCTTCAGCATGGGCATTGGGCAAATACTCGCCGTACAATTCATCCTCGCCCGTTTGAGGATTGCGGGTAACGCAATGACCGATTGCGCAGTCATCACCTAAGTTACCAAAAACCATAGTAACAATGTTGACGGCAGGTGCTTGAGCGGTTGGAAAATTGGCTTGCCAGAATTGATAGCCCGCTATTAAGGCCATTTCCAATTGCTGATAAACATGGTCTGGAAAGGCTTGTCCGGTTTCTTTATGAACCAGATTCAAATATCGATAACAGATTTCTTCTAATTGAAAGTGTGTGAGGGCAGAATCGCTATTTATACCCGCAGCACTTTTTACAAAAGTGAATTGTTCTATAAAACTCTGTTCAGGCACACCAAGCACCATTACACCGAATGCCTGTATAAAGCGACGATAAGTGTCGAAAACAAAGCGTGGATCATCTGTCGCCTCCAGCAGACCCGCTATTGTCACTGAATTTAAACCCAGATTGAGTATGGTTTCCATCGCGCCTGTCATCAATTGTGGCGCACTGGAACGGATGGAAACTAATAAGGGATCGGTATCACCACCAAACGCTTTACCGGTTTGTCGCTCAATTTTAGTGATTTGTTCAATGACTTCATCCATCAGATTTTCGGGTAAGGACTGCGTCGCAAAATACTGATGACTTACTTCCGAAGTAATGATGAAACCAGGCGGAACATTGATCCCTAGTTGTGTCAGTTCACAAAGATTGGCCCCTTTGCTGCCTAAGAGCAGTGGATTTTTACCATCGCCAGTTTCAAAACAATAGGTGTGGGTTTTATGCATGCTTTGGCCTTGATGGCGAATAAATTCCGACTAGCATATAAAAATGTTGGTTATTTTTCATCCGATATCTGTTAAAACTTAGACATGATGGATGACGTAATTATTATTGGTGCCGGTGCCTCAGGCTTGATGTGTGCAATTGAAGCGGGTAAGCGCGGTCGAAAGGTTCGTGTTTTGGATCATGCTCATCGCGCAGGTACTAAAATCCTGATGTCGGGAGGAGGGCGCTGTAATTTCACTAATTACGATGTGAGTGCTGAAAACTATATCGCTAATAATCCACATTTTTGCAAATCCGCACTATCGCGATTCACGCAGTGGGATTTTCTTGATTGGGTGACACGCTACCGAATTCCTTATCACGAACGCGATCATGGGCAACTATTTTGTAACGAAACTGCCAAAGACATCTTAACGATGTTGCTGACAGAGTGTGAAAATGTTGGCGTCAGCATTAATCTGGATTGTCAGGTACTTGCGGTAGAGAAGAATTCTGAACATGGCTTTAGCCTTCAAACCACTCAAGCTCAATTTGTCTGCACCTCATTAGTGGTGGCGACGGGTGGATTATCCATCCCTAAAGTGGGTGCCAGTCCATTTGGCTATAAACTGGCTGAACAATTTGGCATAAAGGTTTTCCCTACTCGTGCGGGTCTGGTGCCTTTGACCTTACAACCTGAAGATAAACTCCGCTTTACCCCGCTTACTGGTATTGCGGTTCCCTGTGAAATCACCTTTCAACACACTCGGTTTAAAGAAAATATTTTGTTTACGCATCGAGGTTTGAGTGGTCCAGCAATCTTGCAAATATCCAATTATTGGCAACCCGGTCTAGCTTTAAGCATCGATTTGCTTCCTGAACTCGATCTTTATCAACAATTAATTGAACTAAGACAGGCTGGACATAAAACCAAATTATTTAATGTATTGAGTGAATTCCTGCCTAAACGCTTGCTCCAAATTTTGTTATTTGATGTTGATTGCCATTTGAGTTTACAAAATTGTAATGATCTGCAATTAAAATCTGCTGCGACATCGATAAAAGAATGGAAAATTTCACCCAATGGAACTGAAGGTTATCGCACAGCTGAAGTAACTTTAGGCGGCGTGGATTGCGATGAAATCTCTTCAAAGACATTCGAATCTCACCGAATATCAGGACTCTATTTTATTGGTGAGGTTTTAGATGTGACGGGGTGGTTAGGTGGCTATAACTTTCAATGGGCCTGGTCTTCAGGTTGGTGTGCGGGTCAATACGTCTAGGCTATTGGTAAGCGGTGTGAGCTGTGGTAGATTGGCTACAGCAGCTGTTAATTCTAAGTTGTAGTCTTTCAATTTAAACAAGCCCTAAGGTTACAAATGTCTGACAGAAGACGCCCGCTTTCTCCACATTTACAAGTCTATCGACTACCGATAACAGGTTTACTTTCCATAAGTCATCGAATCACTGGGGTATTGTTATCACTTGCCTTGATTAGCGTGGTGTATGTATTGGCTTGTATTGCCTTAGGTGATTTGTCCTATCAGGCGCTGCAACAACAAATGATCAGTTGGCTTGGAAAACTTATCTATGTGGTTTTCATTTATGCCCTAGTTTTTCATCTGTGTCATGGTCTGCGTCATCTAATCTGGGATATCGGCAAGGGTTTTAATCGCAATCAGTTAACACGATTTTCCTTATATGAATTATTCGCCTCGGTAGTTTTAACCATCGTTTGGCTAAGCCTCAGTTTTTAGGACGACTATGAAACTCTGTCCCCATCATTTTTTTCAATCAGCTACAGGCCACTGGAAGTTCCAGCGCATCACAGCTGTGTTACTGGTTCCATTATCCGGCTGGCTTTTGGTGTTGTTTCAGTTACTTTTTAATGCCAGCTACACGGATACCCTGAGTTGGTTGTCTAAACCTGTTAACAATATCGCATTGATTTTGTGGATGTTGACAGTCTGTAGCCACGCTATCTTGGGGATACAGGTGGTATTGGAAGATTATGTGAGTGATGTGTCCTGGCGATCACGTCTCAATATACTTAATCATGTCTGGTTCAGCCTGATTGCTTTATCAGGATTGATTTGTTTGCAGTTGGTTTTTTGGCACGGTGGTCTATGACAGCCTATTCAGTGATTGAACACTTCCATGATGTCGTCGTTGTCGGTGCAGGTGGCGCAGGTCTGCGTGCAACGTTTGGCATGGTTGAAAAAGGCCTGAGTACGGCTTGTATCACAAAAGTATTCCCAACCCGGAGCCACACGGTCGCAGCCCAAGGGGGTATCAGTGCGGCTTTAGGGAATATGGGGGAAGATGACTGGCGTTTTCATATGTATGACACCATCAAAGGCTCTGATTGGCTCGGTGATCAGGATGCCATTGAATACATGTGTCGCGAGGCTATTCCGGCTGTGCTTGAACTGGAACATTATGGTGTCCCATTTACCCGAACAGCTGAAGGCAAGATCTATCAAAGAGCCTTTGGCGGAATGTCGACTCATTATGGTAAAGGACAGGCACAACGAACCTGTGCCGCGGCGGATGTAACGGGTCATGCCATTCTTCACACCTTATATCAACAAGCACTCAAGCATAAGGCGGAGTTTTTTGTTGAATATATTGCCTTGGATTTGTTGATGGACGAAGGTGTGTGTAGAGGGGTCGTGGCCTGGTGCCTGGATGATGGCTCTATTCACGTCTTTAGAGGTCATCAGGTTATTCTCGCCACCGGGGGCTATGGACGCAGTTACTTTTCGTGTACTTCGGCTCATACCGTCACTGGCGACGGAAATGCCATGGTCTTGCGGGCAGGCTTGCCTTTACAGGATATGGAGTTTGTGCAATTTCATCCGACGGGTATTTATGGTGCAGGTTGTTTGATTTCTGAAGGTGCGCGTGGGGAGGGTGGGTATTTAACTAACTCCGAAGGTGAACGTTTTATGCAACGCTACGCTCCTAAAGCTTGGGACCTTGCTTCCCGAGACGTTGTCAGTCGGGCTATCACCATGGAATTAAACGCTGGTCGGGGTTTAGGGCCACGTCAAGATTATGTTCATCTCAATCTCATGCATTTGGATCCTAAAATTCTGCATGAAAGACTGCCAGGCATTAGTGAAACTGCGCGTGTTTTTGCGGGTGTCGATGTCACACGTGAACCTATTCCCGTATTACCGACTGTTCATTACAACATGGGCGGTATACCGACTAATTATCATGGGGAAGTGGTGACACTGCGCGATGGTAATCCTGATACGGTTGTTGCTGGTTTAATGGCTATTGGTGAAACAGCCTGTGTTTCTGTACACGGCGCCAATCGTTTGGGGTCTAATTCTTTATTAGATTTGGTGGTTTTCGGTCGTGCAGCCGCTATTCGTTGTCATGAGTTGATTAAACCGGGCCAGGCTCACAAACCTTTGCCTACCTCTATGACTGATTTTGCCTTGGAGCGTTTTGACAAGATTAGACACGGTAATGGCAATTTGAGTTCCGCAGAAATCCGTGAGTCTATGCAAACAACTATGCAATCAAAAGCAGCGGTGTTCCGGACTGAACATACCCTAAAAGAAGGGGTTAAGGATATTCAGGCGGTCGTTGAAAATTTTTCACAAGTTAAACTGACTGACCGTTCTTTGGTCTGGAATACCGATTTGGTCGAAACTTTAGAGTTGGATAATTTGTTAGCCCAGTCACAAGTGACTTTGCATGCTGCATTAAACCGACAAGAAAGTCGTGGTGCTCACGCCAGAGAAGATTTTCCAAAACGCGATGATGTGAATTGGTTGAAACATAGTTTGACCTGGCGAAACGACGATCAAGTCTCTATTGATTATCGTCCTGTTCACATGTTTACCATGAGCAATGACGTTGATGTTATCGAATTACAGGAGAGGGTGTATTAATGGTTGAATTTAATTTGCCCGAAAACTCACGTCCTAAGAAAGGTCAACACTATCCAGCCCCCGTGGGTGCAACACGGATTAAACGGGTGGAAATCTATCGCTGGAGTCCAGATTCCGATGAACTACCGCGTATAGACAGCTTTGATATTGATCTTGACCAGTGTGGTCCCATGGTGCTGGATGCCATTCTCAAAATCAAAAATGAATACGACAGCAGTTTGGCATTGCGTCGCTCATGTCGTGAAGGTGTGTGTGGTTCATGCGCCATGAATTTAAATGGACGTAATACCTTGGTGTGTACTCAATCCCTTGCGGATTATCCCGATACCATCAAACTTTCGCCATTGCCGCATATGTCGGTGGTGAAAGATTTAATTGTTGATATGAAACATTTTTTTCAACAATATGCCAGCATCCAACCCTGGTTGAAAAACACCCAATCGGCTCCGGCCAACGCTGAACGTTTGCAAACTACGGAACAACGGGCGGTATTGGATGGTTTATATGAATGTGTTTTATGTGCTTGTTGTTCAACCAGTTGTCCGAGTTACTGGTGGAATGGAGAAAAGTATTTAGGGCCAGCTGTTTTATTGCAAGCCTACCGTTGGTTAGTTGATAGCCGTGATGATGCAGACCAGGAAAGGCTGGCGCAATTAGATGATGCCTTTAAGTTATATCGTTGCCATACCATCATGAATTGTACGGATACCTGTCCAAAAGGCTTAAATCCTGCAAAAGCGATTGCTGAAATTAAGAAAAGACTGGTCTGATGCTTGTTAATCAGTTGCGTTGGCGTTGTAGACGCGGCACTCAAGAGATTGATTTGCTTTTACTGGCTTATTTAGACCAGCTTTATTCAGGAACTGGCTTGGAGCAACAGCAATGTTTTCATGAGTTTCTGGACTTAGAAGATAGTCTTTTACAACATTATTTATTAGGTAACACAGTGCCGGATCGTTCGGATTATGCTGTATTAGTTGAGCAAATATTGTCTGTAAAAAAACAGTAATAACGGATGTTAGTCTTTGACTATTCGAATACCGTTTTCTTCAATCAGAATTTTTCTTTGTTTATATAAGCTTCCGATCGCTTGTTTGAAGATTTTTTTACTGATGCCAAATTGACGATAAATTTGTTCAGGGGCACTTTTATCTGTCAAAGCTAAATAGCCACCGTGACGCTCTAATTCCTCGAGTATGTCTTCAGTGGTTTTATCGCGTTTAACACCATAATTTTGGTTATCGAGTATCAGATCTAAGCGATAATCCGTGCGTAACTTCTTAACAAACGCAGTTAATTTTTGTCCACGAGTAAGTGGCTGAAAGATTTCGCCCTTATATAAGATGCCCCAATACTGATTATCAACGACAACTTTAAAACCTAAATCTGTGGGTTCGGCGACAATAATCTCGACTTTCTGTCCCTCTTTGTAATAAACCGCTTCATCTTGCAGAAAGTCATGTAACATCATCGAAGCCGCAATGCGATTATTTTCATCCAGGAATAATCTGACTAAATAGCTACGACCAGCATGCATAGGTACTTTTTGTTCACTGAAGGGTACCAGTAGATCTTTTGGCATACCCCAGTCTAGAAATGCACCGGCATGACTGACGGACACGACTTTCAAAAATGCGACTTCATCCACTTCTGCATAAGGTTTATCCTGTGTCGCCCACAGTTTGCCACTACCGTCACTGTATACAAAAACATCAAGTTTTGAGCCTGTGTCAATCGGGGTACGCAGTTGTTTACCCGCAATCAGTTCAATTTCCTGACCTTCATCCCCTTGTAAATACACATCAGTATCGCGCCGGCGAACCACGGTCAGGGTGTTAAATCGTCCAATCGCTATCATGATGAGTCGTTGTATGAGCTGGGTAAATGAACGACGTGTCGCCCAAGCAACACGTCGATAAGGCAAAATTTCTAATTGTCAGTGACAGCACCTTTTGAAGCTGAGCTGACCAGTTTGGCATATTTAGCTAAAACGCCACGGGTATAACGTGGTGCTGGTTGTTGCCATTTTTCCAGCCTACGGGCAATCTCATGCTCATTGACATGCAAAGTGAGTTGTTTGCTTTCAGCATCAATGGTGATTTCATCGCCATCCTGAACCACCGCCAGAACGCCACCAACATGCGCTTCAGGAGTGATGTGGCCTACCACAAAGCCGTGAGTACCCCCTGAGAAACGACCATCAGTAATGAGTGCTACTTCCTTGCCTAAGCCTTTGCCCATAACCGCTGAGGTGGGGGAGAGCATTTCCCGCATGCCAGGCCCTCCTTTCGGGCCTTCGTAACGAATGACAATGACATCACCTTTGACAATACTGCCATCCAGTATGGCTTTTAATGCCAATTCTTCGGCATCAAATACTTTGGCAGTACCTGTGAAAATTAAACCTTCTTTGCCAGTGATTTTGGCCACAGCACCTTCGGTTGCCAAATTGCCATAAAGAATGGCCAGATGACTGTCTTTTTTAATCGGATTACTCAGAGGACGAATTATGTCTTGCCCTTCTGGATAATCCGAAACATCTGCCAGATTCTCAGCCATGGTTTTGCCGGTTACTGTCAAACAATCACCATGTAACAGGCCAATATTGAGCAATTCTTTCATCAATGGCTGAATACCACCGATTTCTACCAGTTCACCCATTGAATAACGACCGCTGGGTTTTAAATCTGCCAACATAGGTACTTGAGCCCCTATACGGGTAAAGTCATCCAATGTTAGGTCAACACCACACGCATTAGCCATTGCCAGTAAATGTAAAACTGCATTGGTTGAACCGCCCAGCGCTATCACGACGGTGATGGCGTTTTCAAATGCGGGTTTGGTCATGATATCGAGTGGTTTGATATCGCGTCTTAATAACTCTAGCACCGCAGCACCGGCTTTTTCGCAATCCAGACTTTTATCTGCTGAAATTGCCGCCTGCGCAGAGCTGTTTGGCAAACTCATACCTAATGCTTCTATCGCTGATGCCATAGTATTAGCGGTGTACATGCCACCACAAGATCCTGGGCCTGGAATGGCCTTAGCTTCGATGGCAGCCAATTCGGTATCATCGATTTTGTCATTGGCGCGCGCACCAACGGCTTCAAAAACGGATACGACATCGAGTTTTTTATCGTTATGGCAACCAGACAGAATAGTCCCGCCATAAACAAAAATCGCCGGACGATTCAGTCTTGCCAGAGCAATCATGCAACCCGGCATGTTCTTGTCACAGCCACCAATAGCCACAACGCCGTCAAAGCCTTGGCATCCGACCACTGTTTCGATTGAATCGGCTATCACCTCTCTGGAAACCAGGGAATATTTCATTCCTTCTGTGCCCATGGAAATACCGTCTGAAATGGTGATGGTATTGAAAATAACCGCTTTACCCTGAGCAGCGTTGACACCGCGTGCCGCATCATCAGCAAGATGATTGATGTGCATATTGCAAGGAGTCACCATACTCCAAGTAGATGCAATACCGATTTGAGGCTTTTTAAAGTCTTCGTTGCTAAAACCGACTGCATGCAACATGGCGCGACTGGGCGCGCGTTCCATGCCATCCACTACTTGAGAGGAAAATTTACGGGTAATATCGTCAGATTGGGCCATTGTATGGGTCCTTAAACAGGGTGATACGTACCGAACTCAGATCGAGTTGGAATTAAAAAATTGTGGGAAATTAAAAGGTATCCCAGCCACTTGAACGTCTGCGCCAGCTTAATTTGGGTAAAACAAAGCCTAAGATGACGCCAAATAATGCGAGTCCGCCACCATAAAGAAACCAGTCTTGATTACTGGTATCGGTCAGTGCCAAATTTTCACGTTTGAGTTGTTGTAAATCCCGCTCAATACTGACAACACGTTCTTGTAATTCATCGCGTTGCTGTTTCAATTGAATGGCATTAGCAGCGGTTTGTTGTAATTCAGTGAGTTCAGTACTCAATTTATCGCGTTGTTTGCCAACATCTTGAGTGGCAATCTGAGACTGTTTTAGCTGTTTGTTCTCTTCCAGCAGTTGTTCCAGTTTTTTACTGGCACTGGCTAATTGGTCTCGACTACTGGGCTGTTCGCTTAAAAAACGACTTAAAACAAACCCTTCCACACCTTGACTGGCCTGAACGTAGCTATAACCATTTTCATTGGCATCATGAAAAACAGTAATCTGACTTCCTGCTGGTAGCATTTTGACAATCTTGCCACGTTCATTATCGGCTGCGCGTAGAGGCAGTTCTAAATTCTCACTGATGTAAGCGGTTTTAGCATGGGCGACACTGACTAAACCTGCTGTAAGCAATACGCTAACTAAAACTTTTTTCACGACAGTGTTCTCTAAGTGACTAAAGATGTCGATTTTATCGAAATTATCTGCCAATGAGAAATTCCAATAGTGCTTTTTGTGCATGCAAGCGATTTTCTGCTTCCGGAAAAATAACACTTTGTGGCCCATCAATCACATCTGCACTGACTTCTTCGCCTCTATGAGCAGGCAAACAATGCATGAACAGCGCATCACTGTGCGCCGCATTCATCACCTCTCGGTTAACCTGGAATGACTCAAATGCCAATTCGCGTTTTTTCTGTTCATCTTCCTGACCCATGCTGGCCCATACATCAGTTACCACCAAATCTGCTCCAGAAGCAGCGTCTTTAGGGTCTTGAAAAAAAGCGATTCTCGAGCCAGCCGCATCGACAATCTCTTGATGAGGTCGATAATCGAATGGGCAAGCGATGTTTAATTTGAAATCAAACTGGCGTGCCGCGTTGATATAAGAATGACACATGTTATTGCCATCGCCTATCCAGGCAACGGTTTTACCAGCAATATCCCCACGCAGTTCAAAATAAGTTTGCATATCCGCCAATAGCTGGCAGGGGTGTTTGAGATCGGTTAAGCCATTAATGACAGGTACCCGTGAATAACGAGCAAAGGTCGTAACGGTTTCGTGTTTGTGTGTTCTCAACATGATGCAGTCCACCATACTTGAAATCACGCGAGCGCTGTCTTCTAAAGGTTCACCGCGTCCGAGTTGGGTGTCGCGGGGTGATAAGAAAATAGCTGATCCACCAAATTGAGCCATTCCGGCTTCAAATGAAATACGTGTTCGGGTGGATGATTTCTCAAAAATCATGCCCAACACTTTACCTTTGAGCGGTTGGTAGTCAGGGTCACGATTATTTTTTAATTCAATTGCGCGATTAATTAAAGTGTGTAATTCAGCGCTTGAAAAATCTAGCAAGCTAGTGAAATGTCTGATGTGTTGCATGTTATTTACCGGGTAAATTCTTCAATAAGAGTGACCAGAACATCACACAGATGATCAATCTCGGGCTCTGAAATGACTAAGGGTGGCAGCAAGCGTATGGTGTTTTCGGCAGTTACATTGATCAAAACGCCATGCTGCAGGGCTTTAGTCACTAATTCGGCGCAAGGTTTAATCAGTTCTATACCTATCATCAGGCCTAAGTGCCGAATATCGACAATCGCAGCATTATCAGCTAATCGCGTGCTCAGTTTCTGACAGAAATAATCGCCTTTTACGCTTGCGCCAGTAATCAAATCGCTCGACTCTAAGCTGTTAATCACAGCCAGAGCTGCTGCGCAAGCCAAAGGGTTGCCGCCAAAGGTTGAGCCATGATTGCCTGCAGTTAAAACTTTAGCCGCCTCGCCTCTTGCCAGACAAGCACCAATAGGAACGCCATTACCCAGGGCTTTTGCCATGGTAGTGACATCCGGAAGAATGGCATTGTGTTGAAACGCCATAAAAGTCCCGGTTCGACCCACACCTGATTGAATTTCATCCAGCATCAACAGCAGTTGATGTTGATCACATAATTCACGCAATTGGTTTAAATAGTCGCGAGCCGGAATGTTGATGCCGCCTTCACCTTGAACTGGTTCAACCAAAATGGCAACCAAATCAGGGGTGTTGTTGATGACGTCTTTAACCGCGGCAATATCGTTAAAAGGCACATGAATGAAACCTTCTAGTAAGGGTTGAAAGCCTTGTTTTATTTTGGCGTTCGCTGTTGCACTCATGGCCCCCATGGTCCGGCCATGGAAGCTTTTATCCATGGATAAGATGACCGGCTTCTCTATGCCTTTTTGGTGGCCGTATTTACGTGCCAGTTTGATCGCAGCTTCATTGGCTTCAGTACCCGAATTGCAAAAAAACGCATTATCCATGCCAGTAAGTGCAGTCAGGCGGTCAGATAATTCGGCCTGTAAAGCAATCTGATAAAGATTCGAGGTGTGGATCAGTTTGTGACTTTGTTCACTAATAGCCTTGGCAATGGCAGGATGTGCATGACCTAGATTACAGACAGCTATACCGGAGATAGCGTCTAGGTATCGTTTTCCTTCGGTATCCCAAAGCCATACACCTTCACCACGTTCAAATGTGATGGCCTGTCTGGCATATGTTGGCATGATGTGATTAGTCATTGAGCACGGACCTGTGGAAAAAGTTTTCAACGCGATTTAAAAAGCGCGCGATTATATTTTTTAATTGGGTAACAAGCAATAAATACTTGGTTTTTATTGAAAATATCATTTAGGACTATAAATTTCTAATGATGAAATTCGGTGGTTGATATCGTTAATGACAGCCTGATAGCTGCTGCTTTCGACAGATACATAGAGTTCCTTAAACAGTGATTCTTCCATGTGTTCTTGCAGGCCTTGTGGGTCTGGTATGAAAGCTGTGTAGTCTTTAATCTCAGCCATAATGTTTTGAATCCGTTGCGCAGACTCCGGAGAAGATGTCGCCAGTTCACCAAACCGGGTTCCGGATTTATCTGAGTTAATATCGACAAAACTAAACCCACTGCCGCGTTGAGCGTCACCAATTTCTTTATCGACACCGAGTTGCTGGCTTATGACTCCATTTCCAACCGCAGCAATCATCGCTGAACCTATAAAGTGTTCGGGAATATCAATACGTTTATAGGCATACACTGGGTATTCTTTACTATAAATCAATCCTAGGGGCAGGAAGCGTCTGAGTTCGCCTTTAAAAATATAACTGGCTACTGCCAGGATCACCGCCTTATTTTCTTGGATGGCAGAACTGGCATCACTTCTTTGCTGTGCCATTTTGAACAGTGGTTGCAGCAAAGCGCTTAGCGACAATCGCCAGGCAGGATCATGCTGACTCACGATCTCATTAATTTGTTGTTGGTAAAACGGTAAGCTAGGATAGTCGTGATGTTTCTGAACAGCTAATTGTTTTGCTTCATCAACCAGTTGGCTTAAATAATCAATTTCGACTGTAGTTTCGGTAATGGCAATGTTTTGCACATACTGTTGAGCTAGTTGCCAGTATTGCTCCAGTTTACTGTGATGAACGATGAATGGGAGTAATGTGTTGGCAGCGGGATCCGGTATGGATATTTCACCAATCTTGAATGATTTGATGTAAATCTTCTGTTGATCATGTCGTATGGTAAAACTGATATCAAGGTAGCGTCCCCAAGGGCTAGGGGGAACAAAAAGAGCAATTTGAAACCAGATTCGCTGGGGTAAAAATTGAACGGCCGTGGTGTTTTCGATGAAATGACTCAATAAATAGCCAGTAGCAATATTCAAATCTTTGGCATTTAAACTGAGGTGTTTAATATTGTTTCGTTCTTCTGGCTTAATATGGAGTAATTGCTTAGCCCTGTCGATGTCTTGGTGTGTGAGTCCCTGGATAATGATTTCTTGAGGACTATCGTCGATCGCAAAGCAAAGTAAAATACTTAGGATTACGGCGGTAATCCCAGAAATCCACAAGACTATGCCGAGCAGCTTTTTTAAGCATTTCGGCAAATGAATAACTACATTTCGGCGCATCGAATCAAAGTCATTTTAAAACCAGCGTCTTTTAAATAGGCAATTTCATGTTGGAGATCGGCATCGGTTAAAGGCGCTTGTTTTAACCATGATTCGGAAAACCACAGAGTTACAGCATCTTGCTGAATACTAATCTTGAAATCGGGACGGGCTGTATGACGGTTGCGATGAATCAAGAAAGCGATACGAAAAACTAAGGCCATTACGGGCGCACGTTCACGCCACGGACTGGCAAGTTCGCTGAACAGACTCACATGCAATTTTTTGCGATGATTTCTGACTAAACGCGCCAGTAACATTTGGTCTTGTTTGGAAAAACCCGCCAAATCGCCATTCTCGATTATGTAGGCGCTATGCTTATGATATTGGCTGTGTGCAATTTCCAATCCGATTTCATGGAGATCAGCGGCCCAATCCAGGAACTGAGTGACTAGGATCGTGTCTGAAAATGCTGGATGGTCCTGCAATTGCCCAATCATGTAATGGAGGGTTTCTTGAATCTGTGCACTGTGTTTGCGGTCACTTCGATAGCGTTCTGCAAGCAGACGACTGGTTTGTGAGCGGATATCATGATCGTAGATTCTGTCTAAAAGCTCATACACCAATCCTTCACGCAAAGCACCATCCGATACAGTCATCTGGTTTATTCCTAAGGTGACGAAAGTTGCATAAGTAATGGCGACTGCACCCATAAAAACCGGACGTCGTTCTTCGTTAAAATTAGGAAAGCTAATTTGGTCTATATGATGCAGTTTTAACAAATGAGAGACAAGTTGTTCTAAGCCCGCCAAAGTAATGCCATTATTACTCCAGCCCATGCTTTCGAGTACATGGCTAATGGCTTTTAAACTGCCTGACGCACCAATTGCTTCATCCCAATGGGAACTGTGAAATTTGTCTTGAAACGGTTCCAGATGAACTTCTGCATAGAGACAGGCTTTTTTAAAGGCTTTTTTAGAAATTTCACCGTTCTTAAAAAATCTGTTACTCACTGTCACACACCCCATGCCCAGACTTTCTTTGGTATGGGCTGTATCGTGTTGGCCAATGATATATTCTGTACTGCCTCCACCAATATCCATTACGAAACGATACTTTCCTGAACTTGCCAGGCTATGGGCAACGCCTTGATAGATCAAGCGCGCTTCCTCAATTCCGGAAATGATATGAATGCTGTGTCCCAAGGCTTGCTCAGCACGATTAATAAAATCCTCGGCGTTCCGCGCACTCCGGAGCGTATTGGTGCCCACAATGCTCACCGAATGCGGTGGGAGATCTCGTATGCGTTGACCAAAACGCTCTAGACAGGCTAACGCCCTGACTTGGGTGTCTTTGTCGAGATTTTTTTGCTCATCCATGCCAGCGGCAAGTCTCACCATTTCTTTAAGACGATCGACCACTTGTAGTTTCCCATCTTTAAGATTGCAAATAATCATGTGAAAACTGTTGGAACCTAAGTCAACAGCGGCTACGGTCGTGGGTATCTGATTGGGCAAAAGTAATCCTTGTGCAAAAGAATAGAAAAAACAATTCAATACAGAAAGCTCAGCATTAAACATGCAATTCAGCTAACTGCCATTATAATGACCCTATGAAGGCATTATCTATCCATAACCTAAAAAAAACTTACAGCAATGGCTTTGAAGCACTTAAGGGCATAGACCTTGAAGTGGAGTCGGGTGATTTTTTTGCGTTATTAGGCCCTAATGGTGCGGGAAAATCGACTTTGATTGGCATTATTAGCTCCTTGGTGAATAAAAGCAGTGGCCAGGTGGCCATCTGTGGTCACGATATTCAAGATCAATCCGCGGCAGCCAAGTCTTGTATTGGTTTAGTACCCCAAGAAATTAACTTTAATCAGTTTGAAACCACCAAGAATGTAGTCCTCAATCAGGCTGGTTTTTATGGCATTCCACGCAAACAGGCCTTGATCAATACCGAACGTTGTCTTAAACAAATGGATTTATGGGAAAAACGTGATGTGGTCTCTAGACGTCTTTCGGGTGGAATGAAACGCAGATTAATGATTGCCCGAGCCATGGTTCATAATCCGCGTTTATTGATACTCGATGAACCCACTGCCGGAGTCGATATAGAAATTCGGCGTTCAATGTGGAAACTCATGGAGGAGGTCAATCAAAGTGGGACAACGATTATTCTAACGACTCACTATTTAGAAGAAGCAGAAAGCCTTTGTCGAAATATTGCCATTATTAACAACGGCCAGATCATCGAAAAATCCAGCATGCACGATTTGTTGAGTCGCATACCGTTGGAATATTTTGTGTTAGATGTGGCCGCACCGCTGACGGAGGCGCCACAGATTCAGGGTTATGCCATCCACTTGGCAGATAGCCACAGTCTGGAAGTTGCTGTTGATAAGTCTCTGGGTATCAATAGCCTGTTCCAGCAATTGGCGGAACAGGGCATTACGGTTTTGAGCTTAAAAAACAAGTCGAACCGTCTGGAACAATTGTTTATCGATCTAGTGCAATGAATTATTACATCGCTTTTTTAACAATTTTCTTCAAAGAAATTCGTCGGTTTACCCGCATCTGGCCGCAAACCTTATTACCGCCGGCAATTACCACTTCATTATATTTTTTGATCTTCGGGCAACTGATTGGTCAACGGGTCGGTTCAGTCAATGGCCAAAGCTATATGGATTACATCGTGCCCGGTATTATCCTAATGTCGGTTATCAGTCATTCGTATTCAAACGTCGTTTCGTCATTCTATTCAACCAAGTTTCAACGGCATATCGAAGAGCTTTTGGTTGCACCTGTTCCGAATAGCGTCATTTTACTGGGCTATGTCAGTGGCGGGATTGCCCGCGGGCTCTTGGTGGGCAGTGTTGTTACCGGTATTGCCATGATGTTTAGTCAGTTTTCGGTTCTAAATGTGGGCATGGCCTTATGGGTTGCATTTCTGACCTCATTATTATTCGCTCTGGCTGGCTTCATCAATGCGGTTTTTGCTGACAGCTTTGATGATATATCGATCATTCCCAATTTCGTCTTAACGCCACTCAGTTATCTGGGCGGCGTATTTTATTCAATTGCTATGCTGCCAGAGTTCTGGCAAAAAATAGCGCTGGCAAATCCTATTCTCTATATGATCAATGCATTCAGATTCTGCATAATCGGCGTGAGTGATATTGATATCCAGCTGGCTATCACCATGACAATTATGTTCATCGTCTTGTTAACGCTGATTGCGCTCGCCTTACTTCATAAAGGCGTGGGTATTAAAAATTAGTCTTGATCTGGGGTATCTAAAAGATGGCGTAAGGCCTGAATATTGGTAATCGTAATAAATCTGTTTTGTACCAAAATAATTTCTTCATCTTGAAACTTTTTCAGTAAGCGACTAACTGTTTCAAGGGCCAGTCCCAGGTGATTGCCAATTTCTTGTCTACTCAAGGACAACTTAAATTCAGATGCTGAAAAACCGCGGCGTTTTAAACGATCTGACAGACTAATTAAAAAATAAGCCAGGCGCTCCTCTGCAGGACGTTTACTGAGCATTAACTGATTTTTGTCTTCAACCATTTTTTCGCCAGAATGACGAAACAGTTCACGGGTTAGACTGGGAATATGATGGAATAATTCGTCCATACTGTCTGCAGGCAGCAGACAGAAGCTGGTCGTTTCCAGAGCTATTGCCGCTGAGCTATGTTTCTCGTCGGATAGTCCATCAAAGCCCAGTAACTCTCCGGGTAATAAAATATTCAAAATATGTTCATTGCCATGCTGATCACAGCTTACCAGTTTGGCACTACCGGACTTAATCGCGATGATGCCGCGGAAGTTATCACCTTCGTGATAAATAAACTCGCCTCGTTGCAGCGTTTTTTTGGCTTTAACAATTTGACTGATGCTATCCACTTCCTGTTCGGTCAAACCGCGGGGCAGACAAATATTGTCAAGCCCACAATTATTACAACTAACTTGATTTAATTTAGACACGGATCCCTTTATGTGTTTTTAATTAACAAAACTTGTATCGGCTTCTTGGTAATAGCGAATAACGCGTTCCACCTCATTTTTTGAACCTAAAACCAGAGGTACACGCTGATGAAGCTTCTCAGCCTGGATATCCAATATACGTTCACGACCGGTACTACAGACACCGCCGGCTTGCTCGACTATAAAACCGATAGGGTTCGCCTCATACATCAAACGTAAGCGTCCGGGGACCGATGGGTAACGTGTATCTTGGGGATACAGAAATATGCCACCACGGGTCAGAATTCTGTAGACTTCGGCCACTAATGAGGCAATCCAGCGCATATTAAAATTTTCACCACGTACTCCGGAATCGCCTGCTACACATTCGTCGATATAGCGTTTAATCGGGGGTTCCCAAAAACGTTGATTAGACATGTTGATGGCAAATTCACGACTGTCTTCAGGTATTCGGATATTGCGATGGGTTAATAAGAATTCACCAATCTCTTGATCCAAGGTAAAACCATTGACGCCATTCCCAGTGGTCAGTATCAATTGTGTGGAGGGGCCATAAAGCACGAAACCTGCACAAACCTGTTCATGACCGGGTCGTAAAAAGTCTTCTAAAGTTGGCTCTAAACCATCAACACAGCGCAAGATCGAGAAAATTGTGCCAACAGTCATGTTGTTATCGATATTGGATGAGCCATCGAGCGGGTCGAACAAAACTAGATATTGACCACGTGGATAATGCCCGGGGATTTTGATGGGATCATCCGTTTCTTCTGAAGCCATACCCGCAACATGACCACCCCATTCGAGGGCCTTCACCATAATGTCATGGGTGATGATGTCCAGTTTTTTTTGAACTTCACCTTGAATATTTTCAGATTCCGCAGAGCCTAGTACACCGACAATGGCGCCACGATTGACACGATTAGAAATTTGTTTACAGGCTGTGACAATATTATTGAGTAACAGTGTAAATGTGCCGGAAGCATCCGGTAATTCACGCTGTTGTTCAATGATGAATTGTGTGAGAGTTATTTGTTCGGGTAGTGTGTTTGCTTCGTTAGTCATGCACAAGCGAAATTGAATAGAATCTTAGCCTTGCAAACCTAGGAAACATAAGCAGGCCTCGGCGCTATTGTACAGGCTCTATTTGATCTAGGTCAAAATTCAGGGTGTTTAAATATCTATGCACGGATGTTTCCGGTTCGTGATCAAAGATCCCCCCCACCACCGCTAATAGATTGGCTCCGGCATCAATTAAGGCCTGACCGTTCTCAGGCAAAATGCCGCCGATCGCCACAATCGGAACCTTGATAGATTGTTTGGCCAGCTTAAGGGTGATTAATTCTGCGGGTGCAGCCAGTGGTTTGGTGCCTGAGGCATAAAAACGGCCAAATGCGACATAATTAGCGCCTTGATCAGCCATCAAACGCGCCTTATTGATATCGTTGTAACAGGAGACACCGATAATCGATTCCGGTCCCATAATAGCTCTTGCTTGATGCAAATTTCCATCATCCTGACCCAGATGAACACCATCAGCACCCACCATTAAAGCCAGCTCTACATCATCATTGATGATCAATGGCACTGCAAAGCGTCTGCATAATTGACTGAGTTGTTGTGCAAGTAAAAGCGCATCTATGGGTTGTTTATCCCGATATTGCAGGACTGCAATCCCTGCATTTAATGCCGCTTCAACTTCATTTAAGATTTGTTGAATGGATTTATTGTCGGTTTGTGTAATGGCGTAAAGCCCTTGTCGAGGAAATATCATGATTCACACCAGAACATTCGATCAGGATTGAGTTGTCCTGATCCCGTTGGATAAGCAGCTGCTAATGCTTGCCACGCAAAATCTTGAGCCTCGGTAACAGCCGTATAGACATCAAAACCTCGAGCCATCAAGGCAGCGCAGCTACTTGACAGAGTGCACCCTGAGCCATGGTATTGGCCGCTGAGCCTTTCCCAATGAAATGTTTGAGGCGGTTGATCCGGTCGGTATAAAGTATTATCGACTGTCAGAGTAGATTCATGACCGCCTGTTAAAAGCACATTTTTCGCGCCCATTCCCAAAAGCGCCTGCGCCGATTCATTTAAGACCTGATTGCCAGTCAACAGGCGAGCTTCATCACTATTCGGCGTCAGTAAAGTGACATAGGGTAATAGTTCGACCGCAATGGTTTTGATTAGATTGGCATTACTCAGCTTCTTGCCCCCTCCGGCTGCTAAGACGGGATCTAGAACCACAGGAATCTGTGGGTTTGCTTGCAGAATTGCCCCAATCGCTTGCGCAATTTCCACGCTGCCAATTAAACCGATTTTAATGACTGCAATGTCAAGGTCATTCAACAGTGTTGTCGTTTGTGCGCGCAAATCTTGCGGATTTTGTGGCCATATCGAGATCACGTTGTGGGTGTCTTGTTGCGTAAGACAGGTAATGATGCTTGCAGGGTGGCAGCCGTGACTACTGATCACCTCAATATCGGCTTGAATACCTGCCCCGCCACAGGGGTCATGTCCTGAAAAACACAGTACGACAGGTTTATGTTTCATCACTGGACTCTATGAGTGCTAAAAATTGTTGTTCATTGATCACGGTCACGCCTTTGTCTTGCGCGGCCTGGGTTTTATTCATTCCAACATTATCACCCGCAACCAGATAATCAGTTTTCGCACTGACGGAGCTAGCAATTTTGGCGCCTTTGTTTTTGGCTAATGTACTCAGTTGATCCCTCGATCCGGTCAAGAAAGTTCCTGTAAACACCAGAATTTTACTGTTCAGTGGATGATGGACGGCGGGTTGCGCATCGAATGTCTCGATTAAATTAAAACCAAGCCTCATTAATCGGTCGAAGAGTGGTTGGATATTGGCAAAACCTTCAACGATGACTTGCGCTGTTTTTTCAGCGAAACCCTCAATATTGACAATTTCTGCTTCGGTTAAAGTAAAAATCTCGGTCAGTTTATGATGTTTGAGTAAACGCTCGCAATTCCCCAAGCCCATGCGGAAAACACCAAACGCGGCCAGAAAACGCCAATCAGGAACAGCCTCGTGACGACTACGCAGCAGTTGTTCTGTGAGATTGACCGATTGTTTGGGTCCAAAACCCATTTCAATCAATTGTTGTTCAGTTAAATCATATATGGCGTCCACGCTACGAATACCGTTTTCGTAAAGTTTTTTAATAGTCGCAGCGCCAAAGCCATCATTATTCTTTAAGGTCCTGAAGAAGTGTTCCATGGTGTGACTAATCTGAGCGGGGCAGACTAAACTATTGGGGCAAACCAAATAGTCACCATCCCAAACGACTTGATGTTCGCAACTCGGACAATGTTCAGGTATTTGCGCCGAAGTGGGCGTCAGAACTTGCTCAATTTTGGGAATAACTTCTCCGGAACGAGCCAAAATTATCCGAGCGCCGGGACCTATGCCTTTGTCCAATACCATACGATAGTGATGAGCGGTGGCACGAGAAAGGAGGGCGCCACTGAGTCGAACTGGTTCAAGCTCCGCAACCGGGGTAATTCTTCCAGCACGAGAGGTTTGAGGTGTAACGCTGATGACCGTGACTTCAGCCGTTTGCAGGTTTTCCTTGTAGGCCAATTGCCAACGATGGTGGTGACGTGTGGCGCCCAGGGCGGTTTTAAGCGCAGAGTGAGTAATTTCAATAATAACCCCATCGACATCAATATCCAGTTTATGCCAGATGTCTTTGACTATGGTCTCAAAGTCACTGTTCAGGGCTTCCCAGCTACCACGCCACGCAGGCAATAATGCAAAAGGAAAAAATACCGCTGCACCATCAGCTATCGCTTGTTGAGCGTGTTCGTCCAATTGTTTTTCTTTAATGACACTGGCTTGAAAATTACGGGTGTTATCAAAATAATTGGCTAAATGCTGTGCAAAATAGTGACGATAAACAACGATTTCCCCGGCGCCCAGACCTCGTTCACCTTGTTCGGCTACTTTAAGTCCGCGTTCAAAGACTCGGGTAATATCCGTTCCTTTACGACCATCGCCGCGGGTATATAAATGTATGCCGTCGTCATAGGCGGCATATCCATCCAGTTTAGGCGTTACTTTAAATTCCAGACTGGCAAAATCAATGGCCAGTTCTTCAGCTGCTTTCGCAATGCGTGCAACCCAGCGGACGACATCCTCTAGATGATACGCTTTATCAGTGGATAACATGGTCACAGGCAAATCGACCGTTTTGCCCGCGAACGCAAGTTCTGGTTCTACGCTATTCAAAAACGGGTGTCTGGGTGAGCGTTTCTGAAGTTCAGCTAGATAGATAAAATCATATTCATCATCTGAAATGATGGATTCACCACCCCGATATAAGACATTGGCAATTTTCAGAAAATCGATTAATTCTGCATCACTTAAGGTATCAATTGGATGTGAATTTTGGCGTAAAGACTCGAGCTTTGATTGGCTTAATTGACTAAAGTCTAAATGGGCTTGCTGTATCAGCTGCAATTGCTGTTCAGAGAGCATGATAGATCGCTTAACCGGATAAAATGACTATTATACGGCTAAAAAAAAGGGCAGTGACTACAACCGTCATTGCCCAAGCGTCTTATCTTTCAAGAGGATTATGTCAACGAGGTAGGAAAGCGTCTGACATGGATTCACTATAGGGAATGGGACGCTATCCATCTTGATGTGGATCAAGAATAACGATGCTTTTCTATGTTTTTTGGCATTCCTGACATAAGCCATGGATTTCCAGTGTTTTATGCTGAGCTAAAAAGTCTAATTCTTTTAACCGCAGATCTAAGCTACTGAGAGATTGATCAACAGGCAGTTCTTCTACTTCATGACATTTTGAACAGATCAGCAGAATTTGTTCGTGATGAGTAGCCGAACAATGACAACCCACAAAAGCGTTTAAACTTTCGACTCTGTGAATAAGCCCTTGTTCAAGCAAAAAGTCTAAGGCTCTATAGACTGTGGTCGGTTTGGCTGAATCGAGTTCGGGTTTAAGTTGGTCGAGTAAGTCATAGGCTTTTGAGGCTTTATGATTCGACCAAATAAGCTCGAGTGTGCGTTTGCGAATTGGCGTTAATTGTACGCCACGAGAATGACAGAGTTGTTCCGCTGAACGAATGGCCGTATTGACACATACACTGTGGTCGTGGGCATGACTCATTAGGAATCGTCAACCTGATCCGCAAGCAACACTAATTGTTCTAGTGCGTCTTGGTATGGCACTTTTTCGTTGGCACGCACCGTCGCATGGGCTACTTTGCGGCCTTTGCGAGGGCCTTTATCATAAAGATGTAAATGTGCATTCGCCAAGCCCATAACAGCTGAAGTCTCTGGCACTCCACCAATGAAATTGACCATAGCCGAATATCCACGGGCCTGCGTGCTACCCAGTGGTAAATCAAGAATGGCTCTAAGATGATTTTCAAATTGACTGGTTTCAGAGCCTTCAATAGTCCAGTGGCCTGAATTATGCACGCGGGGGGCAAATTCATTGGCTAATAATGCGCCATCGACATCGAAGAGTTCCAGGGCAATCACACCGACATAATCAAGCGCTTCTAGTAAGGCGCGTACCTGACGTTCAGCCTGTGTCTGTAAAGCATCATCCGACTGGCATTCAGCAATGCGCAGAATGCCTTTGCGATGGTGATTTTGTGACAGTGGGTAGTAAACGATTTCACCTGAAGGGTTGCGGGCAGCAATAATTGAGACCTCGCGCTGGAAATTAACAAATCCTTCCACAATAGATGCGACACCCTTCATGCTGTCCCAAGCATTTTGCAAATCATCAGCCGAATTCAACACTACCTGGCCCTTGCCGTCATAACCCATACGTCGGCTTTTCAGAATAGCTGGGTAGCCAATATGGGACATGGCTTGTTGTAAATCAGCCAAACTATCAACGGGTGCAAACGGTGCCGTACCTATGCCTAATTGCTTGAAAAAGTTTTTCTCAACCAGACGATCCTGTGCAACAGCAAGGGCATTGGCTGGTGGGTATACCTTGGTTTTGCTGGCCAAGAAACTGGCAACTTCAGCGGGTACGTTTTCAAACTCATAGGTGACAACATCGGCTTGTTCTGCTAATTCGGCCAGTAAACCCTGATCATCATAAGCACCTAGAAGATGTTGGCTCAAGCCAGCAGCACCCGCCTGAGTGTCGGGATCAAGAACGACGAATTGTATGCCTAATGGATAGCCAGCCAAGGCCAGCATGCGTGCTAACTGACCGCCCCCTAAAATCCCCACTTTCATGCGTTCACCTGTCTAGGATCTGGATTTTCAAGAACTTTATCAGTTTGTTGCTGACGAAACGCATCCAATGCTGAACGAAACGTATGGTGTTTATTGCTAATGATGGCTGCGGCAAGTAATGCGGCATTCACAGCACCTGCTTTACCAATTGCCAGTGTTCCAACCGGGATGCCGGCTGGCATCTGGACAATAGAAAGCAAGGAATCCATACCATTGAGAGCTTTTGATTGAACCGGTACACCTAAAACAGGAATAGCTGTTTTTGCAGCTGTCATTCCGGGTAGATGAGCGGCACCGCCAGCGCCGGCAATAATGACTTCTATGCCTCTGGCTTCCGCTGTTTCAGCATACTGAAACAATTTGTCAGGCGTACGATGGGCTGAAACAACTTCCACTTCATAAGGAATAGCTAATTGCTCCAGTGTCTCAACGGCATGCTGCATGGTATCCCAATCTGATGAGGATCCCATGATGATGCCTATTAATGCGGTCATGCAAATCTCCGGTAAACGCAATAACGATACGCCATTATCTCACAAATATGAGGGCTTACTAGCTACTGACGGTGGGTCGCAGGGTGCTTTCCTGTTAGAATGGAAGGTAAACGAGCGATTCTCAAACCATTGCTATCAACTTAATTGATCAGTTGATAAGCAAACTACTACTCACAGAAATCTATTCATGGACCAATCAATTAAATTTGATCTCGACCTGATCCATCGCTATAACCAATCAGGCCCCCGGTATACCTCTTATCCGACTGCGTTGGAATTACATGAGGGCTTCAGCGATGCTGATTACCGTTCGCATATCACTCAATCGAACACCTTAGGTGGTCCCTTATCACTGTATTTTCATATACCTTTTTGTGACACTGTTTGTTTCTATTGTGCCTGTAATAAAATTATTACCAACAACCGAGCGCATGCTGTCCCGTATTTAGAGAATCTCTGTAAAGAAATCGCTATGGTGGGGGACTTGTTTGATCATTCCAGAGTGGTTAATCAGTTACATTGGGGAGGAGGGACGCCTACATTTCTCAATCATCAGCAAATGACGCAGTTGATGGCAGTGACTCGAAAGCATTTCAAGCTTCGTGATGATGATCAAGGCGAATATTCTGTTGAAGTCGATCCCCGCGAAACGCATTCTGAAACGATTCGTGAATTGAGAGAACTGGGCTTTAATCGCATCAGTTTAGGTTTGCAGGACTTTGATCCCGCAGTACAGAGAGCTGTGAATCGAATCCAATCTAAACAACAAACATTTGCAGTGTTAGAGGCAGCGCGTAATCATGGCTTTCGCTCCACGAATGTGGATTTAATCTATGGTTTACCCTTACAAACGGTGGCAACTTTTGCTAATACTCTGGATCAGGTGCTTGAGTATGCCCCGGATCGTTTTTCGATTTTCAATTACGCCCATTTACCCAGTCGTTTTAAGACCCAAAGACAAATTCACGAAGCAGATTTACCTCCAGCGGAAGTGCGTTTGGATATTTTGCAAATGTTTGGTAATAAACTGACGGAAGCCGGCTATGTCTATATCGGTATGGACCATTTCGCCAAACCCAATGATGAATTGGCAATCGCACAACGTGAAGGCAAGTTATATCGTAATTTCCAAGGCTATTCGACTCATTCGGATTGTGATTTAGTGGGATTGGGGATCACTTCAATCGGACGGGTTGGGGATGCCTATATTCAGAATGTCAAAGAATTGGATCAATACGACGCGCTGATCAGCAGGGGGCAATTGCCTGTCTATAAGGGGGTTGATTTGAATGAAGATGACAAAATACGCCGTGAAGTGATCACTCAGTTGATCTGTCACTTTCGTTTAGACTTTCCAAGCATTGAGCAGCAATTCAGTATCCAATTTGCCGACTATTTTGCCAATGAATTAGTAAATCTTGGAGGCATGCAGAACGATGGCTTACTGGATCTGAGTGATAACAGTATTCAGGTTCATGTCGCTGGGCGCCTACTGATACGCAATATTTGTATGGTGTTTGACAAATACTTAACCCAAAAACAACAGCAGTTTTCCAAGGTCATTTAAACCAGACAGGCGGCCGCGCTCGGCATTCGAAAGCGTGAACCTAGCGCCAAACGCCGGGGCTAGGTGTATAGCTGTCTAATACTTCCAGATAATTAGCGCGTTCGTAAGCACTTGGATTGATAGCGTTTTTATAACTCACACTGCCTTTAAGTTGTTGTATCGATTCGTATTCATGTTCTTCAAGCCAAAGCGTCAGTTCTTGCAGAATACTGCTTAACCTGCCGGGCCCCGCCAAAAGTAGGGCGCTACAGTAATGCACAACATCTGCACCTGCGAGTAATGCTTTTATGGTTTCAGGTGTTTGATGGAAACCACCGGTTACTGCCAGCGACATCTTGGTTTGTCCATACAATAAAGCCGTCCAGCGTATACGCAGCAAAGCTTCCGCAACGGTTGATAACTCTAATTTTGGGACAATATTGAGAGTTTCTAAATCAATATCCGCCTGATAAAAACGATTAAATAGACTGATACCATTTGCACCAGCAGACTCTAAAGCCTTGATGAAATAGATGGGTGAACTAAATTGGGGTGAAAGCTTGACAGTCAGCGGTATGGATATTTCCTGACGAATGGCGCCAACAATCTGCAGATAATGATGTTCAATACTGTTACTACTTTGTTCGGCATCCGTCGGTAAATGATAAATATTGAGCTCCAATGCATCCGCCCCTGCCTGTTCTAAGTGATGGGCATATTCAATCCAGCCACCCAATGTGGTTCCATTAAGACTGGCAATCACCGGAATTTCCAGGCCTTGTTTCAAGCTGTATAGCTGATCTAGATAACCATCAAAGTAACTTTTAACATGATCGGGTACGGGATGAAAACTATCGGCTTCTGCATGTCCTAAGGATTGTTCATAAAAGAAACGGAGAAGATGCTGCTGTTCCGCTACAATTTTTTCTTCAAACAAGGAATACATGATCAATGCCGATGCGCCGGCATCTTCAAGGCGTTTGGCGTGGGCTAAATCTTTGCTTAAAGGTGAAGCGGACGGTACCAATGGATTTTTAAGATCCAAACCCAAGTAGTTTGTAGCTAGCTTATTCATGATTAATCTCGCTGTGTGGCGGATTGGCGGTTACTTGTGCTTTTAAAGCAGCGGGGCTTAAAGATTGGCTCCAGTCTAATTCTGACAATTGTTTGTAGTAGTGATAACGACTGATAACTTCTTGCTGAGCCTGCTGCAGAAAACTTTCGGCTGATTCAGGATCGCTTTGCCACAACATACTGAAACGTGTTTCACTCATAACAAACTCTCGGTATGAAATACTGGGTTCAGCTGAATCCAGGTGCATAGGATTTTTACCGTGTTGGATTTTGGCGGGGTCAAATCTAAATAAGGGCCAATGTCCACTTTTAACCGCCAAATTTTGTTGTCTGTGATTATTTGAAAGATCGACACCATGAGCAATACAAGGTGAGTAGGCTATTATGATAGAGGGACCATCATGGGCTTCAGCTTCCAAAAAAGCCGTTAAGGTTTGGGTATCTTTGCCCGCATAAGCCACATGAGCGACGTAGACATTGCCGTAGTCCATGGCCAGTAAAGCAAGATCCTTTTTGCTTTTGGCTTTACCTCCGGACGCAAATTTGGCAACTGCACCTAAAGGTGTGGCCTTGGATTTCTGTCCGCCGGTATTTGAATAGACTTCGGTATCAAGCACTAAAATATTGACGTTCTGGCCGCTGGCCAAAACATGGTCTAAACCGCCATAGCCAATATCATATGCCCAACCATCACCACCGATTATCCAGACACTTTTTTTACAAAGATAATCGGCACACTGTGACAAAGCAATTGCTTCAGGACTGTCAATAGTAGCCAAGCGCCGTTTTAATGCCATAATTCGTTGGCGTTGTTCGTAAATGCCGGCTTCATCGACTTGCTCACAGTCCAATATTTCTTCAACCAAGCCTTGCCCTAAACTTTCCGTCAATGACAGAAGCAATGCTTGGGCGCGCGATTTTTCTTGGTCAATGGCTAATCGCATCCCTAGACCGAATTCAGCGTTGTCTTCGAATAGAGAATTGCTCCAGGCGGGTCCACGTCCTTCTGCGTTTTTAGCCCAAGGTGTAGTGGGTAAGTTGCCGCCATAAATTGAAGAACAGCCCGTGGCATTCGCCACAATCATTCGATCACCAAATAGCTGACTGGCAAGCTTGATATATGGCGTTTCCCCGCAACCCACACAGGCTCCCGAAAATTCGAACAAAGGTTGCAACAACATCGAGCCTTTGATGGTATTGGTTTTCACTAAACTGCGGTCATATTCAGGTACTTGAAGAAAGTAATTCCAATTTAAAATTTCATTGGCTCTTAAAGGCGCCTGTGCTTGCATATTCAATGCTTTACGGCTGGCATTAGATTTATCTCGGATAGGACATATGTCTACACACAGACTGCAGCCCGTGCAGTCTTCAGGGGCTACCTGATAAGAAATGGCTAAATCTTGTGGAAAATCTTTTCCCAAAATAGCGGCATGTTTAAAGCTGACAGGTGCATCTGCAATCACTTGTTTGTCATACACTTTGCTGCGAATAGCAGCATGAGGACAAACCATTGCGCATTTGCCACATTGTGTACACAAGTCAGTTTCCCAGACGGGAATGTTGATGGCTAAGTTTCTTTTTTCATAAACCGCTGTACCCGTTGGAAAAGTACCATCGGCGGGCAATACACTGACAGGCAGTTGATTACCCAAGCCGGCAATCATCGGTTTTGTCACATGCACTACAAATTCGGGCAGTTGGTTTTGCGATGCAAAATTGATTGGAGCCGAATTGTTGGTTGAAGAGGGGATAGTGAGGGCGTGTAAACTCGCCAGTGTTTCATCAATGGCTTTAAAATTTAGATCTACAATGCGTTGACCTTTTTTGGCATAGGTTTTTTCGACCGCATGTTTTATTGCGGTAATGGCTTCTGCTTGGGGTAAGACGCCCGATATTGCAAAAAAACAGGTTTGCATAATGGTATTAATACGTTTGCCCATACCCGTTTTTTGCGCCACAGCGTAGGCATCAATGACAAAGAGGCGTATGGATTTTTGCAAAATATGTGTCTGAGCGAGCTGAGGCAGGGTTGCCCACACCTGCTCGAGTGGTGTTGGGGTGTTGAGAAGAAACACTGAATCGGGAGCGGCATTATCGAGCATGTCATAGCGATCGATGAACTGAGGTTGATGACAGGCTATAAAATTCGCATCGCCGCGTGCAATGAGGTAAGTAGAGCGAATCGCCTCTTTACCAAACCGTAAATGCGAGACCGTCATGGCGCCTGATTTCTTAGAATCATAAACGAAGTACGCCTGGGTAAAATAATCGGTCGCGTCACCAATGATTTTTATACTGTTCTTATTAGCACTGACTGTACCGTCGCTCCCCAAGCCATAAAATAAAGCCTGAAAACCGTTGCTATTACTGTCTGTTCTAAAGTTTTGATCCCAACTAAGACTGGTATGCGACACATCATCCTCAATGCCTAGGGTAAAGCCATTCTTGGAGTGTTCAAGCGCAAGATTTTCAAAGACTGCTTTAACCATTCCCGGCGTAAACTCTTTGGATCCCAGTCCATAACGCCCACCGATTACCTTTGGCATTACCGTGAATTTGTGTTGTTGCGTATAGGCTTGCGCAATCGCTACTAAGACGTCTTTATATAGGGGTTCACCTTCGGCACCTGGTTCTTTGGTTCTATCTAAAACGGCAATTCGCAGACAAGATTGGGGGAGGGCAGATATCAAACGAGCAGCGACAAATGGTCGGAACAAACGTATTTTTAAAACGCCGGCTTTCGCCCCCTTGGCATTCAGATAGTCCACAGTTTCACAGGCAGTCTCAACTGCAGATCCCATTAAAATCAGGACATCATGGGCTTGTTCATCACCATAATAGTCATACAACTGATATTGGCGCCCAGTCAGTGCAGCGAAACGCCGCATAGATTGCTCTAATAATTCCGGCAACGCTTGGTAATAACTGTTTACCGTTTCGCGTCCTTGGAAGTAGACATCCGGGTTTTGTGCAGTTCCGCGTAACACTGGGTGATCAGGCGACAGCGCCCGTTGTTTGTGTTGAAGAATATAGTCTTGATCGATCATGGCTTTGATGGTGTCGTCAGCCACGATTGCTACTTTAGCAAGCTCGTGTGAAGTTCTGAATCCGTCAAAGAAATGCATAAATGGCAGGCGACTCGTTAGCGTGGTGGCATGAGCCAAGAGTGCAAAATCATGCGCTTCCTGTGGGGTGTTAGAACATAATAAGGCAAAGCCTGTCATACGGGCCGACATCACATCACTATGGTCACCAAAAATAGATAAGCCTTGGCAAGCAATGGCACGAGCAGCAATATGAAAAACCGTGGGTGTTAACTCACCGGCAATTTTGTACATATTGGGCAGCATCAGTAACAAACCTTGCGAGGCCGTGAATGTTGTGGCTAATGCTCCCGCTTGTAAGGCGCCGTGTAACACGCCTGCAGCGCCGCCTTCACTCTGCATCTCAATGACCTGAGGTACACAATTCCAGATATTATTTTGTTGATGTGCTGCCCATTCATCCGACCACTCGCCCATGGCAGAGGAGGGGGTAATAGGGTAGATAGCAATCACCTCACTCAGCCGATAGGCAATATGCGCAGCGGCTTGATTTCCGTCAATAATGGCATCATTCGTGTTAGCTGGCATATCAATCGCACCTCGTTCAATTGTGTGTGTAGATTGTAGTGTTTTTATAAAAAGCTAATTTTGTTCTAAAGCAAATCTAAGTGTATTTTGTAATTGTGAAATGCGTGTGGACGCAATTTCTGGATTGAAAGCCTGTGGCGGAAATTTTCCCCACACCGGAGCTGGCCAGCTGGCGTCAGTAGAATAGCGACAGACATGATGCATGTGTAATTGAGGGACAAGATTACCAATCGTGGCGATATTCAGTTTTTGAGGTTTGAATTGTTCTTGAAGGATGCTTGCTAACAAGCAAGATTCGTTCATGAGTTGGCTGCGATCTTCAGGGCTTAGTTGATAAATTTCCTGACAATCAATTTGCCTGGGAACCAGAATAAACCATGGATATTGGTTATCATTCATCATCAGTAACTCGCAAAGCGGTAAACTAGCCACATGAAAAGTGTCTGCTTTTAGACGGTGGTGCAGTACAAAATCAGTCATGGTTTTATTTGAATGTAAGTGTAAAATGTTGATAGTAATCTGAAAATAATAACAATAAATACAAGCTTTTATGTCAGCACAATCATTACCGCTTTCTGATTATTCAAATTCAAACAAACCAATGGCGGTTTCGTTTCGTTTTTTGCTTGGGCTTTATCTGTTTATTCCTGTTTGTTTGCTGGTACAACTCGGCGATCAATATTGGTTTGGCTATCGTCTTCGAGACGCATTACCCAGTAGTCCAGGTCATTTCTTATTGTTTCAATTATTGTTCGGTACGCCTCATATCATTGCGAGCAGTCTGTTGTTACTGGTTCATCCGGATTACCTGAAGGTTTTTCGTAAACGTCTGCTGTTAATGACTGTGTTTATCGCCATTTTTTTTGGCATTGGTAGTCTGTTTATTCCATATACCGCTCTCTATGTGATTACCGCCTGTTGGACTGTCTATCATGTCCTGAAACAACAGCATGGCATTGCAAAAGCCGTGTGTCGGTTGCCAAAATATGCCTTCAATCTTCAGGTCGGGTTGAGTGTGGCAGGGGGGTGCTTTATTTATTTAGGGGTATTCCTAAAGAACAGTTTAACCCCCGAACAGGCCTTGCTGATTTTGAACCTGTCTCTGTGTTTTAGCATAGCGCTTGTTCTGTCAAGTCTATGGTGTTTACGCTTTATCAATAATGCCCAGGGGTTCTGGTTTTTGTGGGCAAACACGGTACTGGTTGTGATCAGTTATTATTTTTTAAGTCAGCATTATTATTTTCTGGCTATTTTGATTCCTCGGTTGGTTCACGACATCAGTGCATTTAGTTTCTATGTGAGCCATGATTACAATCGGCATCAATCGCTTACAGATACCCATCCGCTCTATACCATAGCCCGATCCTTCAAAATCCCAGTGGTTGTAATCTTGCCTGTTTTTTCATTTTTGCTGACTTATTGCTTACAAGCATACGGTGACGAATGGATTAACATGATCATGCGCACCTTGTTCGCAACCGAAGTGTATAAAGCCATCACTCTGGGTCTGTTTGGTTACCTAGCTTTAATGCATTACTACACTGAAGCGTTTATCTGGGCTGCAGATTCACCATTGAGGCGATACATAGTCTTCAAGTACCGATAGCAGAAATCTGGAGAACATTAAAGGTAGTCGATCTTTGCAGCAAGTAAACATGCAATAGATTTAACATAATATACATTATACGCAGTTATTAAGGTAGTTCATTTCGATATTCGGATTCAATACTATTTACTAAGTTGTACACTATAAGCTTATTCATTGTTGGTTGAACCTATGCCTAGCTATATCAAGTTGATTTTTTTAACGTTGAGTTTACTGACGGCAAGTTGTGGAAGTATCAGTAAAGGAATAACCGAAGCCATTCTTGAAAAGCAAGATGCTGAAGATACAAGACAATGTGAAGTTCGCGGCGAGCCTTTCTTTGGACTCAAAAAGCAACTCCAACATCCAGACCGAAAAATGAAAGTGTTAATGGTCCATGGTGTGGGCCATCATTTACCTGGCTATTCTACGCAGTTCATGGAAAAGCTTGCCTCGCAACTCGATTTGCCGGTCATGGCAAAGAATCCCAAGAATATTGATTTGGTTGATCCCAAACAGCCGGCTAGCAAATCCGGACATCTACGCATCAATCGATTTTTAAATGCGCAACGTGATCAGGAATTATTATTTTATGAATTAAGTTGGTCAGACATCACCGCTAAAGACAAGGAGATTTTGTCATATGATAATTCAGGTGAACAATCATTCAGACGAGCTGAGGTAAATGATTTACTCAAAAAATTTTCGAATGATACGGGACCAGACCCTATCATTTATTTGGGTGAAAAGCGTGAAAGTATCTTGATTGCATTCGCACAATCTTTTTGCTGGATGATCAGTCATGACTGGCAAACATTACCGGATGATCAGCAAGCCATCTGTTCATCCAAAAACGTCAAGCCCATGATTTCTGACAGTTATGCATTTGTCTCACATAGTCTGGGAAGTCGAATTACGATTGATGGTTTACAACGTATAGCGACCATCTTGAGCAATGTTGATGGTGTCACCTCTTATAATGACGTGGCTAACGCCATGAAAAACAAAGAGATACCAATTTATATGATGTCCAATCAATTGCCTATGTTGCAATTAGGGCGTGCCCTCCCCTCAATTAGCCAACAACATGAAGCCTATTGCCAAATCAATGGTCAACAATACCAAGACCGTTTATTTGCAAAGACATCAATCATCGCTTTTAGCGATCCTAACGATTTACTCAGTTACGCGATACCGCACGATTTTGTGAGTAAATATCTCGATTCCCGTCTTTGTATTGATGTTATGAACGTTAATATCAATGTTGCCAAAGTTTACGATGCTTTTGGTCTGGGAAAGTTAGCAAATCCAATGGACGCGCATGTTGGTTATGATAATGATGATCGAGTCATTGCCCTGATTGCAAATGGCATAGGTCATCCCCATACTGCAGACATAGTGAAGAAAAACTGTCATTTAATTGAAATGGTTGAATAAAGTCATTTCTGAACTAGCACATAATTTTACTTGTGTTATAGTAGATATAAATGGGAATCATTATTAATTAGGTTTATAAGCACTATGAAGACTTCTTTTAAAAGCTTATCAGTTGGCGATACTGGTCGCATCCTAGGTTTTGATCAATCCGGTAGTGTTTATCGCAAAAAACTGCTGGCCATGGGACTTACACCCGGAACCGCTTTTACTATTACCCGATTTGCGCCACTCGGTGATCCGGTCGAAATTAAACTCCGCGGATTTTCTTTATCGCTTCGTAAAGAAGAGGCGTCTGTTTTACTCATTGAAAGAGCATGAATCTAGCCTTTACAGTTGGGGTTGTCGGTAATCCAAATTGTGGTAAGACTAGTCTGTTTAATACCTTAACGGGTTCCAAACATCAGGTAGGTAACTGGCCGGGTGTTACAGTCGAAAAGAAAACCGGTCATTACCAACATAATGGCTACACAATTTCACTGGTTGACTTGCCAGGCACCTATTCTCTTGAATCCGAAGATGACAGTGTTTCGCTCGATGAAAAAATAGCGCGTGATTACGTCGCATCTCGAGAAGCCGACCTGATCATCAACATTCTTGATGCTTCCAATATAGAACGCAACTTATATTTGAGTTCACAACTCATTGAAATGCGTGTACCCATGATCGTGGTACTCAATATGATGGACGCAGTTCAGCGTGAGGGCGTAATCATTGATCATATTCAGCTTTCCCAAAAACTTGGCTGTCCAGTGGTGCCTGTTTCTGCGGCTAAAGGCATGGGAATTCACGCCTTATTAGCGACCATTAATCAGGCATGTGAGGCAAAACCTATCCCGCTATTGAGTGTGCCTTATCATTCAGCGATAGAGTCTGCCGTTAGTGAATTAGAGTCGCAAATAACTGCCAACAACTGTGACAGGCGTTGGCTAGCACTTAGACTGATTGAAAATGACACCCTTGCCCTTAAGCTCTGCCCTGCTACCGTTTTAGCTAAGCTTGCAGGTATACGTCAAAATATTGAAGATCTAGCGAACGAAGAAATTGATATTCTGGCCGCTGATGCGCGTTATGGTTTGGTTAATCAATTGGTGACTGATTGTGTCTTCAAACACAATCAAGTATCTAAAAATATCTCCGAACGCATTGATCATATAGTCCTTAATCGGTTTCTGGGCATTCCCATTTTCTTAATGGTGATGTACAGCATGTTTATGTTCACCATTAATATAGGCAACATATTCGTCGATTTTTTCGATCAAATTGTCGGTGCGTTTTTGGTCGATGGTTTAAACAACTGGCTACATCAACTCAATTGGCCTGACTGGTTGATTGTTTTACTCAGCCAAGGTTTTGGGGGCGGTATTCAAGTCGTTGCGACCTTTGTGCCTATCGTTGGTTTCTTGTTTATCTTTTTATCCATCTTAGAAGACTCCGGCTATATGTCTCGGGCGGCCTTCGTGATGGACCGGTTTATGTGCTTGATCGGCTTGCCGGGTAAATCGTTTGTGCCTATGATTATTGGTTTTGGTTGTAATGTCCCAGCTATTATTGCTACTCGCACTTTAGACAACCCAAGAGACAGAATCTTGACGAATCTCATGAATCCTTTCATGTCATGTGGCGCGCGACTACCTGTATACGCCTTATTTGCTGCGGCTTTTTTTCCTGTTGGCGGACAAAACTTAGTGTTTGGACTGTATCTGTTCGGGATTTTGATTGCAGTGTTAACAGGATTGATTATGCGTCATACCCTGTTACGTGGCAAAGCCGCCCCATTCCTAATGGAATTACCCAATTATCATTGGCCAAGTCTGCAGAGTGTTTACATCAAAACTTGGGAACGTTTGAAAGGCTTTATTGTTAATGCGGGTAAAGTCATTGTACCAATGGTGTTAGTCCTGAATATTCTCAATTCCTGGGGAATGGATGGCAGTTTTGGTAAAGAAAATAGCCAACAATCGGTTTTAAGTGAAATTGGACGCCAGTTAACCCCCCTGTTTCGACCTATGGGGATACAGAATGACAATTGGCCGGCTACCGTCGGTATCTTTACAGGCGTATTGGCTAAAGAAGCTGTTGTAGGCACCTTGGATGCTTTATACAGTCAGATGGCGGTGAACACTGCAGAAGAAACACCAGAAGAATTTATTTTGGTAAATGCCTTGTTAAAAGCCTGTACCAGCGTGACTGAACACATACTGGAGTTAGCCGATCGCGTACTCGACCCATTAGGAATGAATCTTGGCGATTTGGCAGATACCGCCAATATCGCAGATAAACAGCAAGTAAAACTGGGTACCTATGCCGTCATGCAATCACAGTTTGATGGCACTGAAGGTGCTTTCGCATATCTATTATTCATCCTACTTTATACCCCTTGTGTGGCGGCCACAGCCGCAATTTATCGAGAGACTTCGCCTGGTTGGGCTGCTTTTACGGTTTGCTGGACAACCGGGATTGCCTATTTGACGGCAACTGCTTATTACCAATTTACTCAGTTAGCAATCCATCCTCTTGCCTCATTCACCTGGTTAATCGGGTCGTTTGTTCTGGTGGTGGTTCTAATCGCGATGTTACATTACTTCGGTCGCAGGAAGCTGGTGTTATGATCTTGTCCGAGCTAAGAGATTACATACAAGCACAAGGCCGCGTCAGCCTGAAGGATTTAAGTTTACACTTTAATGTCGATCCTCATGCATTACGAGGAATGTTGCAAAAATGGATCAGCAAGGGCCGGGTCAGAAAAGAGATGGCAGGAGGAGCGTCCTGTGGGACAGGTTGTTGTCAATGTGACCCATTAATTACCGAAGTATATGAATGGGTCAAATCTGAGTAATTAGTCCTGACTTAACCAGCCTTGTAATGCTTCAATAATTTCTTGTGCTTGCTTTTCACTCGAAATATTGAATTTTGACTTTTGTTGATACTCACCATTACGTTTTTGATAACGGCGAATCGTAAAACGATTTTCGCTATAGGCTTCTTTAGCGGGTTCCCAATCTTGGTAGCGATAAATAACGGTAGCCCAAGCGCCTTTGCTGAGAACCTTTTTATCCAATTCTTTCACCGTTTCCACACCACCGTCTTCATATCGAACGGTTAATTCTTCAACAGTCGTTGCCATAGTTTTCCTAAATCAAAAAATAAAAAAGTGCATTAATGTGAAATGAATTCACCAAATGCACGACTACCCTCACCCGTTTTAATTGTGGATAGTGTTTCAAAGTTCACGGGATCAATGAGTGATACGGTGCTGTCCATCCAATTCGCTACTAAGAGACGGTGTAAAGCAGCCGAATAACTGATGCCCTCAGGTTTATCGCCAACCGCAACGGTCGCTATTGGCTGGTTACTGGCGGCATCTATCACTGAAAGCGTACTATCATCCTGATTGGTCACAAAAATATGTTTGCCATCGGCAGTCACAGCCAAAGCATAGGGACGAGCACCGACTTTGACGGTGTTTAAGCGTTTAAGATGGCCTGCTTCCAAGACGCTAACGTCATCACTTTCAACGTTTGCAGTATAGAGTTTGCTGCCATCCGTATTAAGCGCGATTCCAAATGGGTGCTTACCCACTTTGGTCGTGTTACGTATGCTGTATTTATGAAGGTCTATTTGTGAAATCGAATCATCCATCCGATTAGCAACATAAAGCCACTGATCGTCCGGGCTGACCACCATACCAGAAGGAGACTTACCCACTGTAATCGTATGTAATCGTTCCAGAGTTGTACTATCGAAAACAGCGACAGTATTTTCGTACCAGTCCGCTACAAAAATGCGCTGCCCTTGGTGATCAACGCATATCCCGAGTGATGCCCCGCCCACCTTAACTTGTTGGGTTAATTTTAATGTCGGTATATCGATGACCGCAAAGCCACCCTGTTCGGGCGTACTAATGTACGCTTTACGTTTGACATGATTAATGGCAACACCAGCGGGCTTACCTGCTACGGCAATGGTGGCCGTTACATTCGATTTAGCGACATCAATAACCGAAACAGAGTTATCAAGCTGATTACTGATAAAGGCTAAATTTTCGGCCAAAACAGTTTGCGTAAACATAAGAAGTGGCAATATAAGCTTACGCATTCAACAACTCATAGTCTTTTGTAGGGAAGAACCAAAAAGAAACTGACACCTGTTCACAGGTGTCAGTTACACGATTTTAACGTTTGATATCGATTTGAACCGAAGGACTTGCGCTTGGATTAACTTTTTTAGCTAAAGCATTCAGACCGGTCGTTAATACATTGGTTACTGCTTTATCCGCTGCTTCTTCGTTTAATTCTGCAGGTGGGTTGTTGTTTACATAAGCACGGTAATAGGTAGCAACCCATTCAACTTCTGCTTTGCCACCTTTGTCATTAACTTGTAATTCAGCAGCATAGTTACCCACTGGAAGCACAGGAAGAGATTCATCTTGACCAGAATGCTTAATAGTACCGACAGAGCTCATTTCTGTGATTTTGTACTTATAAGTCATTTTACTGTCTTCGTAAGCTTTCAACTCTTCAGTAATGGTGCCGCCATTAGCCAGAGTTAAAGTACGAACTGCACCTTTTTGATTGCTGCCATTACCCTTTACGCTTTTGATGCTAGGATGCCATGACATATCATCGTAATTTTTGATGATTTCCCATACTTTTGCTGCTGGGGCATCAATTTGTATGGTAGCAGTCAGTTTTGCTCTAACTGGACCGTGAGCATTGACCATACCGCTGAACATCAGCAAAACAGCTGAAACCAATAACGCAGTTTTTTTCATGTGGTTTTTCCTTTTTTATACTCAATATTTAGAATCCGCGATTATAAAATAAAAACGAACTAAACTGCATGTCTTACGCAGTCTTAACTATTCACGATGGCTTAAAATTTTATGAACGCGAGTTTCTACTGGCACGACTATGAGACATTTGGCATTGATCCACAACAAGATCGTGCCAGTCAATTTGCAGGGATCAGAACCGATCTTGAATTCAATATCATCGATGAACCTCTAGTCGTCTATTGTCGATTACCCGAAGACTGTCTGCCTAGCCCGGAAGCCTGTTTAATCACAGGTATAACGCCGCAAAGGGTCGCCCATGGCTTAAATGAGGCAGAGTTTATTGCGCGTATTCATGAACAATTAGCTCGACCTCAGACTTGTGGTGTGGGATACAACTCGATACGTTTTGATGACGAAGTCACCCGCAATCTTTTGTATCGAAATTTTTATGATCCGTATGCCCGAGAGTGGCAACAACAAAATTCTCGTTGGGATTTGATAGACCTTGTTCGTGCCTGTCACGCGCTCAGGCCCGAAGGGATCAATTGGCCGATGAATGAAGACGGTGTAGTCAGTTTAAAGTTGGAAGCTCTGAGTAAAGCCAATCATATTATGCATGAGCACGCCCATGACGCTTTATCGGATGTTTATGCCACGATTGCCATGGCCCAATTAATCAAACAAAAACAAGCCAAATTACTCGATTTCGCATTAGGCTTGAGAAATAAACATAAAGTTCTGGAGATTCTGGCGCTTGGCCAATTCAAACCGCTCGTTCACATTTCGGGGCGATATCCTAACAAACGTCACAATTTAGCGGTCATAGTGCCCTTATGCGCCCACCCTTTCAATGACAAAGAAATCATTGTTTACGATTTAAGTGTAGCGCCGGAGCAATTCTTGGCACTCAGCAGTGAAGAATTACGTGAGCGCATGTTTAGCAGCCAGGAAACCCGGGATGAAACGCTCGTCAGACTTCCCATTAAAACCCTACACATCAACAAGTGCCCGTTCATAGCGCCCATCAATGTGTTGCGTCAACAAGACTGTCTACGATTAAATCTTGATCTTGATCTGATCCAGAAGCATTTGGATGTCCTTAAAACAAATTTGGGCTTTACTGGCACGATTCAACAAATTTTTAACAAAAGACCAGAATCTACAGCGACTGATCCCGAATTGATGATTTACAGCGGCGGATTTTTTGGAAACCATGACAAGCTACTCATGAATCAAATTCGTGAATCAGATCCCGGGTATCTGGCCATGATCAGTCCTGAGTTTAAAGACCCACGTTTGGCCACTTTGTGGTTTAGATATAAAGCACGCAACTGGCCGGAGTCATTAGACGAAACTGATAAACAAAATTGGCGGGATTTTTGCGGTCAACGATTACATCAAGGCAACCCTTCTGCATGGCAAAAATTTAATGATGCTATCGATAGGCTGGAAACGAATGGCAGTGCCAATATCGCTATTTTGCAGGAATTACGCGCATATGCCGATTCCTGCTCGCCAGAAAACTATCCATGTTGACTTAGTAGTCGCTGAATTTCGGTATCATCTATACCCTGCTTGAACTGTTTGGCACATGCTTGTTTGAATCCTGCAAGTTGTTGACAGTGAGCGCTGTGTTGCTCTGCCTGTTTTAGACACAGAGAATTGATATCATTTCCAATCAGATGAAACGCCAGTTCAGCACCGTGCTTGAGTCCATTGATAGCGGTAGTTTTTCGGGAGGGCTGAAGTTTACGATGTAAATAAAAAGGGATTAACCAGCTAAGCCCTATCAACAATCCACTGTGAACAGCGAATTCAACCCCAAGATACGCCCGCGCCTCTAAACTGCTTCGATAAAATCCCACAAAAACCTCATAAGCCACAATTGCCATAGCCAATAATGGCAGCAAGGTTTCAGCCAGTGCTGTCAGCACTAACAATATTCTTTGTAGTCGATTGCCAGGATGAATCAATGCCCTGCGTAATGCGATTTCACATTCATGATGGAATACCTTATTGGCTTTAGAGCCAATCGTATCCAATTCTAGGCGCAGTTGTTTGTCTGGGAAGCCGAAATCAGAAGCCGATAAACCGATTTCATCTAAGGCATCACCTAATCGATTCTGTGCCCAGGGATCCCAGATTTCGAGTGTTTTAGGCGGACCTACATTTTCTGCCACATATTGGGCAGTTTCACGAATAGCCCAGTCCAACCCTTGTTGGAGATTCGTTGTAGATCTTTGCCAAATCGTATCAATATGTAACTGCCAGTGATTAAAATCAGCTTTCTGAAAATAGTGATCAAACTGTTCCAAGCATGTGAAAAGCTCTTGATATCGGCGTTGATTTTGAAATTCCAGTAATAGTTGTCGTTGCACTTGCCCTGAAAGCGTATGGATTTGTCTAACCAGTTCTGCAAAGTCATCGTTAGTATTTAGCACACAACTGGTTTTAAACATGACGGGATTTAAAAAACCGGCTACGGCTAACTGCTGATGAAAATCAGCGTACTGTTCAGGCTGGCCTCTATCCCATTGATTCATGACAAATAACCAGGCGTGTTTACCCCCTTCTGCGAGTAATAGTTCCCAAGCTTTGCGATCTCGATAGCGTTCAGGGCTGACGACATAAATCAAAATATCTATATGCGGTAACCACTCCAATACCTGTTGCTGGTGCCCGACTTCGATACTGTCAAAATCAGGCATGTCTAACCAGATAACATGACGATTTTCATCATCATGATGGTGATGAATGTTAAGAGTCGATAACGGGAGTGCTGCTGCTAAATGCTGTAGTACCACGCTTTCATGATGAAAAAGGGTGACTTCTCTAGAAGTAGGTCTTTCGATTCCGGCTGTGGCAATCGCCTCCCCTGCCAGACGATTCAGTAAGGAACTTTTTCCAACGCCGGTTCCCCCCATAAAGGCAACCAGTAAGGGCGGTTGTTGGTTGTTGTCGCGAGCACTGATAGCCAATTCATCGAAAGCGATGGGTATTTGTTGAAACAGTTCGTCACTCAAAAATCCTTGCTGCAAACAGCTGCTTGCCCATAAGCGGAGTGAATGAAGTTGATTAGAGTATGCGCAATCCATGTTTTTTCTCGTGCAACTGTTGTTCAGCTTGGGAACAGATTTCTTCGGAAATGGCGAATCGATGTGTCGATA